>ERZ507066.29-NODE-29-length-122077-cov-24.3483_pt1 | contig 122077 bp, 92 predicted proteins | sample MGYA00512866_ERZ507066 | MGnify/ENA metagenome assembly ERZ507066
AGCAGTTAAATTCTAACACGAAAAAGGACTTTCGATTCACAAGAATCGAAAGTCCCTTTCGTTTTCATGGAGCTATTATTTCACAGCCCCTTCTTTTACAGCTTCACCTGATCCAGCAGTGCCTTTTCCCGGGCATCCACATCTTTTTCGATTTCCGCCATTCTCTTTTTCAGATCTTCCACGAACAGGGCATCCTTGATGCTCCCCAGGTTGATCTTCACATTGAGGAAGGCTCCCCGTACGGCAGCCCGCGCATTCATGGCGGCTACTGCCCCATCAGTGATGGCATTCTGATTGCCTTTGGTGATGACGGTTTCCGCCAGAGCGAACAGTTCGTTGGCCTTCTGGCCCACCTTGAAGGGAACCAGGGCCGCGCCCTTGGTGGCATCCTGGATGGCGGCACTCCGGGCCTTTTTGGCCTCGTCCGTATCCTTGGGCATTTTAAAGGCAGCCATGATTTTATTGAAGGCGTTGCTGTCCTCATCGATGAGGGCCAGGAAATCATCCTTCAGGGCAGCAGCTTTGGCAGCCACTTCCTTCATGTCTCCTTCCACAGCCGCATATTTTTCCTTGCCCAGGGTCAGGTTGGCCACCATGGCAATGAGGGCGGCGGAAGAAGAGGCGTTCAGGGCCGCAATGCTGCCCCCTCCGGGAGCCGGAGAAGAAGACGCCGTTTCATTGATGAATCCTTCCACAGTCAGTTTGCGCAATTCCATTGGATCTTTTCCTCCCTGCTCAGAACAGGCCGTAAATCTTGCCGTTGTTGTCGATATCCATCTTCAGAGCAGCCGGTTTCTTGGGCAGACCGGGCATGACCATGATGTTGCTGGTCTGGCAGACGATGAACCCTGCCCCGTTGGAAACCCGCACATCCTGGACATTGATCTTGAAGCCCTTGGGCGCCCCCAGGAGAGCCGGGTTGTCGCTGAGGGAATACTGGGTCTTGGCCACGCAGACCGGCAGTTTGTCCAGACCCCAGTCTTCCAGCTGTTTGATCTGTTTCTTGGCGTTGGGGGTAAAGGTTACGCCGTCGCCGCCGTAGATCTTGGTCACAATAGCCTTCAGCTTGTTGGGAATGGTGTCGTTCACATCGTACAGTTCCACTTTCTGGGGTTTCTGTTCTTCCAGCATGGCCACCAGTTTGTTGGCCATGTCGATGCCGCCTTCGCCGCCTTTTTCCCAGCATTCGTTCAGGCTGACTTCCACACCGTAGCTGGCGCATTTCTGCAGCAGCATGTCGATTTCAGCCGGGGTATCCGTGGCGAATTTGTTGATGGCCACCAGTACCGGCAGACCGAAGGTCCGCATGTTTTCCACCTGTTTGGCCAGGTTGGAGAACCCGTCGCTGACTGCCTGGACGTTTTCCTGGCTCAGGTCTGCTTTGGCCACACCGCCGTGCATCTTCAGGGCACGGATGGTAGCCACCAGCACCACGGCATCCGGATACAGATTGCCGTAATGGCATTTGATGTCCATGAATTTTTCAGCCCCCAGGTCCGCACCGAAGCCGGCTTCCGTAATGGCGATATCTCCCAGTTTCAGGGCCATCTTGGTGGCCAGCAGGGAGTTGCATCCATGGGCGATGTTGGCAAACGGACCGCCGTGGATGATGGCCGGGGTATGTTCCAGGGTCTGGACCAGATTCGGTTTGATGGCATCCTTCATCAGCATGGCCATGGCGCCTTCGCAGCCCAGCTGATGCACATGGACCGGATTCCCGTCCAGGTCACAGCCGATGACGATCCGGCCGAACCGGGCCTTCAGGTCTTCCAGATCCTTGGCCAGGCACAGGATGGCCATGATTTCAGAAGCCACGGTAATGGTGAAAGCGTCCTGACGGGGGAAGCCGCAGACTTTGCCCCCCAGGCCCACCACCACGTTCCGCAGGGCACGGTCGTTCATGTCCATGACCCGGCGCCAGGTGATCTGCCGGGCATCCAGACGCAGTTCGTTCCCGTGATGGATGTGGTTGTCGATCATGGCGGACAGCAGGTTGTTGGCTGCCGTAATGGCGTGCATGTCTCCGGTGAAATGGAGGTTGATGTCATCCATGGGTACCACCTGGGCATAGCCGCCGCCGGCAGCACCGCCCTTGATCCCGAACACAGGTCCCAGAGAGGGTTCCCGGAGGGCCACCACAGCCTTTTTCCCCACCCGGTTCAGAGCCTGAGCCAGACCGATGCTGGTGGTGGATTTCCCTTCCCCGGCAGGGGTGGGAGTGATGGCGGTCACCAGGACCAGTTTCCCATCGGGTTTCTTTTCCAGACGTTTCAGCACATCCAGAGAGATCTTGGCTTTGTAATGGCCGTACTGTTCCAGTTCTTCCGGCAGGATCCCCACTTTGTCAGCAATCTTGCTGATGGGTTCCATGACGTTTTTTTGTGCAATCTCGATATCGCTCAGCATCGAATTTCCTCCTCTGTGGATCGACTTTTATTCTTCCAGTTCCAGCAGCCGTTTTTCCAGGATTTCGTCCAGATTGAAGTTTTCGATCTGCAGATAGTATTCCGCAGCCATCAGCAGAGCCTTCATGGGAACGGTCCCGATGACTTCACTGCCCACTACATTGACGCCGTACCGGCGGGCTTCCATCTTGATCATTTCAAAAGCCTGGTACACGGCGGATTTTTCGTAGTTCACCAGGTTCATGGAAACCTGTACCTGGTTCCGTTCTTCCAGTTTTACGCCCATGGCCTTGACATAGTGGAGACCGCCGCCGATGTTCCGGACCTTTTTGGCAATGGCATCGGCCACAGCCTTGTCGCTGCAGTCCAGGTTCACGTTGAAGGCCACCAGGGGAACCCGGGCGCCCACGGCAGAGCAGCCGGATTTTTCATTCATGACCGCAGGGCCGTAATCCGGTTTCCATTCCGGATCCTTGATCTTTTCAAAGAAACCTTCGTACTGGCCTTTCCGCACGGCAGCCAGGTTCCGGCGGGCTTCCTTGGTGCAGGCGTCTTCATACAGATAAACGGGGATGCCCATTTCACCGTATGCCTTGCCCACCGCATTGGCAATGGCCACGCATTCGTCCATGGTCACGCCCATAACGGGAGTGAAGGGAACCACGTCCACCGCACCAAACCGGGGATGAGCCCCATGGTGGGTCCGCATGTCGATCAGCTGGATGGCGACTTTCGCCATATTGATGGCTGCTTCGGTAACCGCTTCAGGAGAGCCGATGATGGTTACAACAGAACGGTTGTGGTCGGCATCGCTGGAATAATCCAGGATCTTCAGTCCTTTGATTTTGCGGGCTTCATCAACGATCTTTTCAACCTTTTCCTTATCCCGGCCTTCACTGAAATTCGGAACAAATTCAACCAATTTTTTCGCCATAATGGCACCTCCATCAGTCACTTGTAGTTTGTTGACAACGGAAAGGCATTTCCAATGCCTCTGTTTGCTATTATAGTATGAATTCTTCGCCTAAAAAACGTCTGAAATCAATTTTTTCCGATATTTTTATTTTTTGACACTTTCTGGACGTTCCTTCCCTAGGATGAAACTGGAAAAGACTCTTGCAAATGAGGTGATCCTATGGATATCCTGAAACGCTCCCGGAGCCAGGCGGTAACCACCCGCTGGTCCGGAGGCACCACCACTGAATTTTACATTGATCCTCCCGGCAGTGCCTATGCCCGGAGAGATTTCCTCATCCGGATCAGTTCCGCCACCGTGGATCTGGAGGCATCGGATTTCACCCTGCTGCCGGATTACAACCGGATCATCCTGCCCCTCCGGGGAGGGTTCACCCTGACTTTCCCGGAAGACGGGAACCGGCAGGTGACCCTGGGCCCCCTGGAGCAGGCTTCTTTTGACGGAGCCTGGCACACCCATTCCGTGGGAAAAGCCGTGGATTTCAATGTGATGGTCCGGAAAGGCCATACCGGCACCTGTGAAAAAGTCACCGGAAGCCGTCTCCTCCAGCCGGCTTCCCGGCGGTTCGTCTACGTGCCCTTCCTGACGGATGCCCAGCTGAAAGGCGCTGTTTTGGACGGGAAGCCCCTGGAGCAGGATACCCTCTACGTCCTGCCTCCGGAAGGAAGTTGCGGACTGACCCTGCCGGAAGGGACGCCGGTGCTGTATATTGTGGTGGAATAGGAAAGAGGGGGCTGTGAAAAAATGAGAAATCATTTTTTCACAGCCCCCTCTTTCATTATCCCGTTATCTTCTCCACCACCCACATGAGTCCTGCCACGATCAGCAGGAACAGGACCAGGGCCCTGCCCCGGTCCCGGATATCGAACCGGGTCTTGGGACGGTGGAGGAATTCCACGAACCCCCTACATTTCTGCCGGAGAGTGGGCTTTTCCGCCTTATTCATAACGCAGGGCATCGATGGGATCCAGCAGCGCCGCTTTCTTGGCCGGATACAGGCCGAAGAACAGGCCGATGCCCACGGAGAACACCACGGAAATGATGGTGGCCGCAATGGAAATCACAATGGGCCAGCCAATGATCTTGGCGGCGATCACGGAGATCACCGTCCCCAGGATCATGCCGGTGGTACCCCCGGTGACCCCGATCACCATGGATTCCACCAGGAACTGGAGCAGGATATCGTGATAGGTGGCCCCCAGGGCCTTCCGGATACCGATTTCCCTTGTTCGTTCCGTTACGGATACCAGCATGATGTTCATGATGCCGATGCCCCCCACCAGCAGACTGATCCCGGCCACAATGGCCAGCAGCAGGGTGATGGATCCGGTGGTTTCCTGGGCGGTCTTGATGATTTCCGTCAGATCCCGGACGGAAAAGTCATCATCCGCCCCGGTCTTGATTTTGTGCCGGGTCCGGAGCAGTGTCACCACATCAGACTGGACCTGGGACACGGTATTTTCGTTTTCACACTGGATGGTGATGTTCCGGATGTAGGTAAGCCCCATGAGCCGCTGCATGGCCGTGGTCAGGGGGACAAACACAATGTCATCCTGGTCCTGGCCCATGGCGGACTGTCCCTTGGAGGCCAGCACCCCGATCACCGTAAAGGGAGCCTTGTTGATCCGCATGATCTGTCCCACGGCATTTCCGTCCGGGAACAGGGTATCCGCCACGGTTTTCCCGATGACACAGACTCTTTCCCGGCTGTTCATGTCCCGCTGGCTGTACATCCGTCCCTGTTCGATGGAATAGCTCCGGATGGACAGGATGTTGGGGGTGACCCCCTGGACCTGGGAGGTCCAGTTCTGATTCCCGGCCACCAGCTGGTAACTGTTCTGGACTCCGGGGGCCACGTATTTGATGCCGTCCACGTTCTTTTCGATGGCCTTGGCGTCCTCGTAGGTCAGCTTGGCCCCGCTGCCGCTGGCAATCCGCTGGCCGTTGGCCGTCCGGCCGCCGCTCATGACAATCAGCAGGTTGCTGCCCATGCTGGTGATGTTTTCCTTGACTTTTTCCTGCATCCCCAGGCCCAGGGACACCATGGCGATCACGGCGCCCACCCCGATGATGATGCCCAGCATGGTCAGGAAGGTCCGGATCTTGTTGGCCAGCATCCCTTCAAAGGCCATTTTTACACATTCTCTAAACAACCACCTGACCTCCTCCCTCTTTCTCTTCCGTCAGCCGGCCGTCCCGCATCACCAGGATCCGCTGGGTCATGGCCGCAAGTTCCGGTTCGTGGGTGACCATGATCACCGTTTTCCCCTCCTGGTTCAGCTTCTCGAAAATGTCGATGATTTCCAGGGTGGATTTGGTGTCCAGGTTCCCGGTGGGTTCGTCGGCCATGATGATGGCCGGATTGTTAATGAGCGCCCGGGCAATGGCCACCCGCTGCCGCTGGCCCCCGGACATCTCATTGGGTTTGTGGTACATCCGGGTCCCCAGCCCCACATTGGTCAGGGCCTGTTCCGCCCTTCTGGTCCGCTCTTCCAGGTTCACACCCGCATAAATCAGGGGCAGGGCCACGTTTTCCACCGCCGTCAGCCGGCTCAGCAGGTTGAAGCTCTGGAACACGAAGCCGATCCGCCGGTTCCGGGTCCGGGCCAGTTCATCGTCGGTATAGTTGGCGATGTTCTTCCCTTCCAGATAATATTCCCCGGAGGTGGGCCGGTCCAGACAGCCCAGGATGTTCATCATGGTGGATTTGCCGCTGCCGGAAGGCCCCACAATGGAAGTGAATTTGCCTTTTTCGAAATTCACCGTCACATGGTTCAGGGCATAGACGATGGTATCCCCCATCTGGTAGCTTTTCACAATGTCTTTCAGTTCAATGACGTTCATGGCCTGGTTCCTCCTGTCCTTAGATCGGAGGCCCCATGCGTCTGTTGGTGCTGCCGGTGGCTTTGGCGGTCTTTACCACCAGTTCGTCCCCGGGCTGGAGATCCCCCTGGACCGCCACCCGGTCTTCCCCGGTCAGCAGGACTTTCACAGGGACTTTCCGGGAGGTATTGTTCTCCTTGTCATAGACCAGTACGTATTTCTGTCCATTTTCCGTATGGATACACTTGTTGGATACGGTCAGGGCATCCTGGATCTCATCCACGATCACATTGGCCCGGGCGGTCATGGTGGGCAGCAGTTTCCCTTCGGAGTTTTCCACATCCACATAGCAGGTGTAGTAGTTCACATTGTTGGTGGTGGTGGCGCTGCGGCCGATCAGGCTGATGGTCCCCTTGAAGGTTTCGTTGGGATAGGCATCCACGGTGAATTCCACGGTCTGGCCCTGTTTGATCTGGCCGATATCCGATTCGTCCACCATCAGGTAAATCTGCATCTTGTCCAGGTTGGCCACGCTCATCAGTACCTGGGGCGTGGAAATACCGGAGGATACGGTTTGCCCCACAGGGGTGGGCTTGCCGATCACATAGCCGTCGATGGGCGTGCTGATCACCGTATCGTTTACGTTGGACGTGGCCTGTTCGTATTCCGCCTTGGCCACCCGGTAATTGGCCTCTGCGGTATCGAATACGCTCTGGGCGATGGCCCCCTGCTCCAGCAGGGCCTGGTCCCGCTCATAGGTGGCCTGTTTATCCACCAGGGCCGCCCGCTTCATTTCCTGGGTGGCCTTCAGGGAGGTATCATCCAGTTTCACCAGAGCCTGTCCCGCGGTCACATGCTGGTTTTCCGTTACATAGACCTGGACGATACGGCCGGTGATCTTGGAGTTGATGTCCACATTGTCCAGGGCTTTCAGGGCCCCGGTGGCGGAAATGGTCTTCCGCAGATCCCCCCGCTGGACGGCGTCGGTCCGGGTGGCCGCCACGGCTTCCTGGGTCTTTTTCACCTGGTAGTATTTGTAGCCGCCGGCCCCGCCGGCAACCAGGATTGCCAGGACAATCAGCAGCACTTTATGCTTCTGCACGATGTTCACGCTGTCTTCCCTCCATCAATTTTCCTGCCTCCGCAGGAAAAAATACGGATGTACAGAGAATGGCTCTCCATACATCCGCTCCCTCATTCTCTTATATCTACGGTTATTGTAAAAAAGATTTATGAAGCCCCCATGAATGGTTTTGAAACAACTCAGTATTCGTACCATTCAGGAAGTCCCTGCCCTGTCACTTCCGCACCTGGCCACTGCCGTTCACCAGGTATTTGGTGGTGGTCAGTTCCGGCAGGCCCATGGGCCCTCTGGCATGGAGTTTCTGGGTGCTGATGCCGATTTCCGCCCCGAATCCGAATTCGAACCCGTCCGTGAACCGGGTGGAGGCATTTACATAGACGGCCGCCGCATCCACCAGCTGCTGGAACTTCCGGGCATTTTCGTAGTCGTCCGTCACAATGGCTTCCGAATGGCCGGTGCCGTACCGGCGGATATGGGCCACCGCTTCTTCCAGACTGTCCACCACTTTCACGGAAAGCCGCAGATCCCCGTATTCCGTGGCCCAGTCCTCTTCCGTGGCAGGCTGCACATCCCCGCTGTAGCCCTGGGTCCGGGCATCCCCCAGCACGGTCACATGGGCCTTTTTGTAGGCTTCCAGCATGGCCGGCAGGAAGGCGTCCGCAATGTCCTTGTGGACCAGCAGGGTTTCCATGGCATTGCAGGTGGAAGGCCGGTTCACCTTGGCGTTCATGGCGATTTCCACTGCCATGGGCACATTGGCATACGCATCCACATAGGTGTGACACACTCCGGCTCCCGTTTCGATCACCGGCACGGAAGCGTTGTGGACCACATTCTTGATCAGTCCGGCCCCGCCCCGGGGGATCACCACATCCACCAGGCCTTCCAGATGGATCAGTTCATCCACCGCAGCCCGGTCCGGCACATTGACGAACTGGACCGCCCCTTTGGGCAGCCCGGCCTTTTCCCCGTAGGCAATCAGCACATCGCTGACTGCTTTGTTGGAATGGAGGGCTTCCCTGCCCCCCTTCAGGATCACGGCATTGCCGCTTTTCACGCACAGGGCAATGGCGTCGGCGGTTACATTGGGCCGTGCTTCATAGATGATCCCGATGACCCCCAGGGGCACGGACACCTTGGTAATGGTCAGCCCGTTGGCCAGGGTGCTCCCGCTGAGGATCCGGCCCACCGGATCCTGAAGCCCGGCCACCTGACGGATGCCCTCGGCCATCTGGGCCAGCCGGTCATGGGTCAGCAGCAGCCGGTCCAGAAGGGAATCCCGCAGCCCTCCCTTCCGGCCTTCTTCCATATCCACGGCATTGGCTTCCAGGATGGTTTTTTCTTCTGCCAGCAGCCCCTCTGCCATGCTTTCCAGGATGTCATTCTTCACACGGGTATTCAGGATGCCCAATTCCAGGGAAGCCTGTTTTGCCGCTTCCCCCTGGGTCCGTACCATTCCCACTTCGTACATGGTTTCTGCCCCCTTACAGTACCACCAGGTTGTCCCGGTGGATGGCTTCATCGTAATGTTTGTAGCCGATTTTTTCTTCGATCTGGCTGGTCCGGCAGCCTTTGATCAGGTCCAGGTCTTCCGCATTGTAATTGGTCATGCCCCGGGCCAGTTCATGGCCCTCCTGATCCAGGACGCTCACCGTGTCCCCGCTTTCGAAGCTGCCTTCCACCCCGGTGATGCCCACCGGCAGGATGCTGCAGCCCCCTTTCTGACGCAGGGCTTTGGCCAGTCCCTCATCCACAATGACTTTGCCGCTGATCCTGGACCCGAAGGCCAGCCACTGGTTCCGGAACCGGAGATGGCTTTCCCGGGGTACGAACAGGGTCCCCACCGGTTCGCCCCTCATGATCTTCCGGAGGATCTCCAGATCTTCCCCATTGGCAATGATCAGGGCAATGCCGGCGCTCATGGCGTTCTTGGCCGCCTGGAGCTTGGTAAGCATGCCCCCGGTGGCGTTCTTGGAACCGGCGCCTCCGGCGGTGGCTTCGATTTCCGGGGTCACTTCCTCCACCACGGAAACCAGCCTGGCCTCCGGATGGGTCTTGGGATTGGCAGTGTACAGCCCGTCGATGTCCGACAGCAGGATGTCCAGATCCGCATCCGCCAGGCTGGCCACCAGGGCGGACAGGTTGTCGTTGTCCCCGATTTTGAACTCGTCGATGGCCACCACATCATTTTCATTGATGATGGGGATCACCCCCCAGGAAATCATTTCCTGGAGAGCATTCCGGGCATTGGCATAGCTGTGCCGGTTCACCATATCCGACTTGGTCAGCAGCACCTGGGCCACCACCTGGCCGTATTCCCCGAAAAGCCGTTCATAGATATGCATCAGGATGCCCTGGCCCACGGCGGCACAGGCCTGTTTCCCCGGGATGGAGGCCGGCTTGGCCTCCAGGCCCATCCGGCCCACCCCGGCAGCCCCGGCCCCGGACGACACCAGGATCATTTCCTTCCCCTGGTTCTGGAGGTCCGTCATGATCCGGGCCAGTTTCTCGATCTTTTCATAGTTGATCTTTCCGTTGGGATAGGTAATGGTACTGGTCCCGACTTTTACCACCACGCGTTTGACTTCCGCAATTTTACTGCGATCCATGGCATCAACCCCTCTGTGCATATTGGATGAACCTGCTTTTCCCTGTGTTCCGGGATTTTTTTACTGTTCCTGATAATCGAAGACCATATCCCCGATTTTCACCGACTGGCCTTCCTGGATGCCCTTTTCCTTCAGGGCCTTTTCAATGCCCAGCCGCCGCCAGATCAGCTGGAACCGGTACACCGCTTCCTCATTGTCGAAATTGGTCATGGCCACCAGCCGTTCGATATTCTTTCCTTTTACTTCGAAATCCGCATCTTCCGTATCCCGCAGGATGGTGAAGGAATCCGGATCCGCTTCGTCCACTTTGCCGATGTCGATGATTTCCTCTTCCGCCGGAGCCTTCTGGAGCATCTCATAGGCCTTCCACATGATTTCCCGGAGTCCCTGGCCGGTGGCGGCGGAGGCTTTCATGATGGGATACCCCTGGGCCGTCACATAGGCTTCCAGCTTTTTGTAGTTTTCTTCCGCATCGGGCAGGTCCATTTTGTTGGCCACCACCAGCATGGGCCGTTTGGCCAGTTTTTCGCTGTAGAGCACCAGCTCTTCGTTGATCTTCTTGAAGTCCTCCACCGGATCCCGGCCTTCGCAGCCGCTCACATCCACCACATGGAGGATCACCCGGGTCCGTTCGATGTGCCGGAGGAAATCATGGCCCAGACCCACTCCCTGGGAGGCCCCTTCAATGAGCCCCGGCAGATCCGCCAGTACGAAGCTGGTTTCCGCATCCAGCCGGACCACCCCCAGCACAGGAGTCAGGGTGGTGAAATGATAGGCCGCCACTTCCGGACGGGCCGCGGACACCCGGGCCACAATGGAGGATTTCCCTACACTGGGATAGCCTACCATGCCCACGTCCGCCAGCATCTTCAGTTCCAGCCGGAGCCAGCCCTTGGTCCCCGGTTCACCTTTTTCCGCAAAGGTAACCCCCTGTTTGGTGCTGGTCACATAGCAGGCATTCCCTTTGCCGCCCCGGCCGCCCCGGGCTGCCACGAACTGGTCTCCCGGATGGGCCAGATCCGCCAGGGCCACCCCGGTGGCATCGTCATAGACCACGGTCCCCAGAGGCACTTTCACCTCCACATTGGGAGCCTTGGCCCCGGTGCAGTTCTTGGCTGCCCCGTTGCCGCCCCGCTGGGCCACGAACTTCCGCTTATAGCGGAAATCCACCAGGGTGTTCAGATCCTTGTCCGCCACCAGGACCACGGAGCCGCCCCGGCCGCCGTTGCCTCCGTCCGGGCCTCCGCAGGCCACATATTTTTCTCTCCGGAAACTGGAGGCTCCATCGCCGCCAGATCCTGCTTCCACATAAATCCTTGCTTTATCCGTAAACAGCATGTTACACCTTTGCCTTTCTTTTTCCAAAATCTGCAATCGATTAATATCTTATTATATAATATCAGGGCGGAAATGCCTAGGGGCTCCCCAGGAGCTTCCTGGATTTCTCCGATTTTCTTTTCTTTTTTCCAAAAACAGCTTGACTATTTTTCCTGATTCCCGTATAATAATGACTGTTCGGTAATGACTCCGTAGCTCAGCTGGATAGAGCGTTTGGCTACGAACCAAAAGGTCGAGTGTTCGAATCACTCCGGGGCCACCAATTGAATGTACAGGAAGCTGTTGCAGATGCAACAGCTTCTTTTTTTGTGCCGTACCATTTGATACAGAAACTGTAACGTTTTTTGCTGCTTTCTGATTTTTCTTGCATATTTCAGAAAACATGCTATGATAAAACCAAGAAAGGAAATCCAACCAAAGACAGTGTAGGTTGGAAGTTCCGAAAGACAGGAGGGGTTTCCAATGGGCCATCAGAATAAGATCGCGAAAGCAATCGTTGCCGGATTGGTTGTTGCTTCCTCTTTTGGTATGGTTGCTCCCGTAATGGCTGCACCAGCTGTGAAAAGTACCATTGCCAGCAAACAGGCTGCGATTGATGCTGCAGCGAAGGTCGTACCGCCTGAAGCGGTGCTGACAAGTGCGAAGACGGATGATGCAAAGTTTGATCTGGAGTACCTGGTTCCCGATACCCTGCAGCGGTACGAAATCGTTGTGGACCGGGCCACCAGCAAGGTACAGAGTGCCGTCATCAAGACGTCCAACTATCCTGGATCCGTTACGGTAAGCAAAACGGAAGCTGATGTAAAAGGAACCATATTGGCAAACTATCCGGATGCCAAGAATATTGTGGTCACGAAATATACAGACGATAAAAGCGGTACACCGTTTGTGATTTACAAAGCCACTTTCGAAACTGCAACCCTTACCGGGACTGCTCTTTTGAACCCGGCAACTGCGTTGATCGGTTATCAGGAACTGAAATTCAAGTAAGCCAATTGGCTTTTGGGGTGAGTCCAAAATACAGGATCGTGTAAGTACGAACAGAAATGATTATTGGGGTGAGTCCAAAATACAATTGAGTGAGAAAGACCAGGAACCATTGACAACTGAATACAGAGAATGATCCCAGGAGCAGTAAGCTGGCTCCTGGGATCATTGTTTTTCGGTTCTATAATAAATGTTGGGGTCTTGTGGACACTCCTGTTCACAAGACCCCTTGTCTTACGATAAAATAAAGACATATCTAAGCTACATTTCACCTCAACCACCACGAAGAACTGAAAGGAGAATAGATATGTCTTTCTTTCATTTTATCGAAAAAAGCTTCCATTGGGAAGAGGGTTCCATAAAAGAATTTGAAAAATTGGGATCCAGCCTCCTCCTTTACGTGGAATTCACTTCTACAGCTTCTCGTTGCCCCTACTGTCATCATAAAATTCTCCATATTAAGGACTATCGGGATCAAAAAGTACTCTTAGGGTACTGGAACACCCATCCTGTTTCTGCTCTCTTTCATAAAAGAAGATTTTTTTGCCCTTGCTGCCATAAGACATTTTATGAAAAAATTCCTGGCGTCGAGCATTACCAGCGGCGTTCTAACGATGTAAAGAACAGCATCATCCAAGCCTGTTCTGAACTGGCGAGCTTTAAAGCCATTGCCAGAAGCCATGGTGTCTCTGTTTCCACCGTAATCCGGTATTTTGATGGACTTACTTTTAAACGGCCTCTCCATCTGCCTGAAGTTCTTTCTTTAGACGAATTTCGTGGGAACGCTCATGGGCAAAGATACCAGGTCGCTGTGAATGACCCTCAGCGTCATGAAACTCTCGATATTTTGCCAAAGAGGACAGCGCTGGAATTGATTCGTTATTTTAGCCAATTTTCAAGAGCAGAGCGATTGAAAGTAAAATTTGTCGTAATGGACCTTTCGTCACTTTTCCGCAAGGTCATCAGAACGATGTTTCCTGGTGCAACAATTATTGGTGACCGATTCCACATACAGAGACTGGTCATTTGGGCGCTTGAACGAGTTAGGAAAAATGTACAAAAGTTATTCGACGAAAAAAGAATTTATTTCAAGAGAAACAAACATATCTTGAACAAGAGAGGTGATCGTCTGACAGAAGAAGAACTGGCCAGCCTTCGGGAAATCTTGAAGCAGTCTTCAGAATTACAGAGAGCCTATGCCTTAAAAGAGGCATTCTTTAAGGTGTTTTCTATGAAAGAACGGTCTGCTGTTGCTTCATTCTTATCTCGTTGGTTATCATTAGTCGAAGAAAGTGGGGTTGAAGAATTCAAGAGTGTTATAAAGACGTTCACTGATTGGAAGACAGAGATTTTGGAAGGATTGAGTCAAGCGTATTCGAATGGTTTTACGGAAGGAATGAACAATAAGATTAAGGTGTTAAAGAGAGTAGCATTTGGTTTTCGCAACTTTGAACGATTCCGTTCTCGGATTTTACTGCTTTCGATGGTGAAATTAAAATAAAAACAGACGTGAGCAAAAATCGCTCACGTCCGTGTGTGGTAGATGAATTGGAGCTTACCCCAATATTTGACAAAGAACCTGTTTTTCTTGCTTTTTCCTGTTTCATACGTTACAATATCCATAATCTGCTCCCTGCGTACAAGGTGAACCGAGTACTAAGGCAGTACAGGAACGAATCACAGGGGGAGCTGGGCCTTTTTTCAGGCCGGGCTCCTCTTTTTTATTTCAGAGGGAGCGAAGGGGAGGAAAAAAATGACCATACCGTACAATCCTGCGTCTCCGAAAGCGGAGGAATTCATCAACCATCAGGAAATCCTGGATACCCTGGCCTTTGCGGACGAGCGGAGCAAAGATCTGGACTACTGCCGGAGCCTTCTGGAAAAAGCCCGGACCCTGAAAGGGCTCACCCACCGGGAAGCCTCCGTGCTCCTGGCCTGTGAAGACCCCTCCATCCTGGAAGGGATCTATGACCTGGCCCGGGAAATCAAGGACAAGATCTACGGCCAGCGGATCGTGCTCTTTGCCCCTCTGTACCTGTCCAACTACTGCGTCAACGGCTGTGTGTACTGCCCCTACCACATGAAGAACAAGCACATTGCCCGGAAGAAGCTCACCCAGGACGAAATCCGGAAAGAAGTCATCGCCCTCCAGGACATGGGCCACAAGCGGCTGGCCCTGGAAGCCGGGGAAGATCCGGTGAACAACCCCATTGACTATATCCTGGAATGCATCCATACCATCTACAGCATCAAACACAAAAATGGCGCCATCCGCCGGGTGAACGTGAACATCGCCGCCACCACCGTGGAAAACTACCGGAAACTGAAGGAAGCCGGCATCGGTACCTACATCCTGTTCCAGGAAACCTACCACAAGGAAAACTACGAAAAGCTCCATCCCACCGGTCCCAAACATGACTATGCCTATCATACGGAAGCCATGGACCGGGCCATGGAAGGAGGCATCGACGACGTGGGCGTGGGCGTGCTGTTCGGCCTCAATATGTACCGGTATGACTTTGCCGGCATCCTGATGCACAAGGAACACCTGGAAGCCATGTTCGGCGTAGGGCCCCACACCATCAGCGTGCCCCGGATCCGCCCTGCCGACGACATTTCCGTCCAGTCCTTCCCCAATGCCATTTCCGATGCCATGTTCAAGAAGATCGTGGCCATCCTGCGGATCACCGTTCCCTACACCGGGATCATCATCTCCACCCGGGAATCCGCCGCCACCCGGAAGGCCGTGCTGGAAGTGGGTGTTTCCCAGATCAGCGGTGCGTCCCGGACCAGCGTGGGGGGCTATGCGGAAGAGGAAGAAGAAGATTCCGCCCAGTTTGAAGTCAGCGACAACCGGACCCTGGACCAGGTGATCAACTGGCTCCTCACCGACGGATACATCCCCAGCTTCTGCACCGCCTGCTACCGGGCCGGCCGCACCGGGGACCGGTTCATGAGCCTGGCCAAGACGGGAGAGATCTCCAACTGCTGCCAGCCCAATGCCCTGCTGACCCTCCGGGAATACCTGGACGACTACGCTTCTCCGGAAACCCGGCAGAAAGGCATGGAAGCCATCAAAAAGGAACTGAACCACATCCCCAACCCGCAGGTAAGAGCCACCTGCGAAGCCTATCTCCAGAAAATCGATGGAGGAGAACGGGATTTCCGGTTCTGATTGTAAAAAAGGGGATGTGAAAAAATGATTTTCACATCCCCGTCACTAGTCTCTAGTCACTAGTCTCTAGCCGATGGAAGCCAGCTTACGCTGGCAAATTTAAGGCGCTGTGAATGATTTTTTCACAGCGCCTTTTTGTCGCAGGTCGCGGGTCGCGAGCCTGGACGTTCAAACCGTTTGTTCTTTTTCTATAAAATGACATGAGAAAATCGAATGAATATGGAAAAGCAAATCTTCGGGCTGTACCAACAAGCCCGCGACTCAAGACTCGCGACCCGCGACCGGAGTGAATTTTTCACCCCCTTTACCAGCTCCTGCTGGAGCCTCCCCCGCCTCCGGAGCCTCCGCCGTAGCTTCCGCCGCCGAAGCCCCCTCCTCCGAAACCGCCTCCACGGCCGCCGCCCCGGAAGAAGAACAGATAGAAGAGGAACCGGAACAGGGCACCTCCCAAAAGCACCCGGTCCAGGAGAAACAGGATCAGGATCCCCAGGAGCCCGATCCCCGCCATCAGGGGTGATATGGTCACCGTATCTCCCTGTTTGGCCGGCAGTGCCTTCTGCACCGGCAGATCCTGGGGGGTCAGGTTGTACTCTTTCAGCACCGTCTGGAGAATGGCCGAGTAGGCATTCAGGATACCCCGGTCATAATCTCCCTGCCGGAAATAGGGCAACATGGCCTGATCCTGGATCCGGCCGGTGAGTCCGTCGGGCAGAGCCCCTTCCAGGCCATACCCCACTTCGATCCGGCTTTTCCGGTCCTGGACCGCCACCAGCAGCAGGACCCCGTTGTTTTTCTCTTTGTCCCCGATTCCCCACTGGCGGAGCACCGTCAGGGAATAGTCCTCCAGGGACTGTCCCCGGAGGCTGGGCACCGTCAGCACCACGATCTGGGCCTTGGTCTTCCGGGCCAGCGCCGTACTGTAGGCACTGATGGTGTCCCGGGTGTTCCGAGACAGGACCCCCGCCTGGTCCTGGACATAGATGCTGGCCGTGGGCCGGGGCGGAACCTGGGCCGCCGCGCCTGCCTGGAGGGGAGCAAAGACCATCTGGCAGACCAGCACCAGGAACAGCAGCAGCCGTTTCATAGGCCTCCTCCTTTCCTGCAGTCCGTCTTAAAACTTCACCTGGGGAGCCTTCTGGGCCTGGGGATCCGCCTTGAAATAGCTCCGTTCCTGGAAGCCCATCATCCGGGCCACCAGCACCGTGGGAAAGCTTTTGATCTTGGCGTTGTAGGCCTGGGCCGCATCGTTGTAGTCCTTCCGGGCCACGGCCAGCCGGTTTTCCGTACCTGCCAGTTCATCCTGGAGCTGGATGAAGTTGGTGTTGGCTTTCAGCTGGGGATAATTTTCCGAAATGGCCAGGAGACGGCTCAATGCACCGCTCAGTTCCCCGTTGGCCTGGGCTGCTTCCGTTACGTTCTGAGCACCGGCCAGCCTGGCCCGGGCATTGGCCACATCGGTGAACACCTGGCTTTCATGGGCGGAATAGCCCTTCACCGTATTCACCAGATTGGGGATCAGATCACTCCGCCGCTGGAGCTGGGTTTCCACCTGGCTCCATTTGCCGTTGACATTTTCGTTGGCGGTGACCACCCCGTTGTAGGACCCGAAGATCCAGCCCGCCAGCAGCAGGACCACCGCAAAGAAAACAACCAGACTTTTTTTCATGAGTCTATTCCTCCTTGTAAAGAACCGTTAAAATTTTCTTCTCTTTCCTGCATGGTATCCGATTTTTGTAACCCTGTCAATGTCAAAAGGTCAAATTAATTGTGAATTAAGGGCGCTGTGAAAAAATCATCCACAGCGCCTTTATTTCGCTTGCGTCAGCTGGCTTCCATCGGCTAGTGACTAGAGACTAGTGACTAGTAACGGGGTGTGAAAAAGCATTTTTTCACACCCCCCTAATTCAGATTCTCCACAAACAGCTTGATCAGCAGCAGGGTATGGGGCTGATAGGCCAGATCGGCCAGACAGGACCCTACCACCGGCACAATCAAAAAGGCTTTCCGGCTGACGCCGTACTGGTCCGCCAGAACCGTCATGTTCACCATGGCAGAGGGAACCGCCCCCAGTCCATGGCCGCAGAGCCCGGCGCACATCACTGCCGCATCGTAATTGCTTCCCAGCACCCGGAACACCACAAAATAGCACATGAGCAGCATGAATGCCACATGGGCCAGCACTATGAGCATGACTCCGCTGAGGATCCCGGCCATTTCCCACAGTTTCAGGGACATAAGCACAATGGCCAGATACAGATTCAGCATGATTTCCCCAAAGGACCCCACCAGGGATTCGCTGAACTGGTAAAAATGGAACTGCTCATTCAGGTTCCGGACCAGTACCCCCACAAACATGGCGCATACATAACTGGGAAAGGTCATGTTCAGCAGGCTTCCCACTCCCTGGGCCAGCCAGACCCCCAATCCCATGCAGATCAGGATGGCTGACACATTGATCAGGATATCCAGCTTGGCCAGCTGCTGATAGGTCAGGTCCGTATCCTTGGGTTTTTCCGGCACTTCCGGTGCCTCTTCCTCTGCCTCAGGACGGAGATGGTATTTTTCAATAAGGAAGCGGCCCATGGGCCCTCCGCTCATGACGGCGGCAATCAGCCCGAAGGTGGCGGCGGAAGCTCCCACTTCCATACTGGCCGGATAGCCCATCTTCAGAAAGGTACTGCCGTAAGCCCCGGCCGCCCCGTGGCCCCCCACCATGGAAATGGCCGAGGACAGCAGGGCATAGGCCGGTTCCAGTCCAATCAGATGGCCCACCAGGAGCCCGATCAGGTTCTGGCACAGGGAAATGAAGGCGGTAATCAGCCAGTAGATCAACAGCAGTTTTCCGCCCTTGTTGACCCCCTTGCTGAAAGCGGACAGTTTGGCCCCCAGCCCCACGGCCGTAAAGAAAGAAATCATAAAGGGGATCTGGAACTGGGTATCGAATTCGATCTGGAACAGCCCGGTTTCATGGCCCAGGAACACCAGGAGCATGGCCAGGGTGCCCCCTACCACCGGTGCCGGAAGACAGTACTTCCGCAGCAGCCGGCTGTGGGCCTTCAGCCACACCCCCAACAGCAGCATCACGGCCGCCAGGGCGGTGGTACAGATGCCGTCCGCCCGGATGGTCAGAATTCCCTCTGTCAGGGAAATAAACATTTTTTCACGTCCTTACCGATTCTTCTTCCAGAAGTCTTCCATAAAGTCCACCAGTGCCTGGACCCCTTCCAGCGGCATGGCATTGTAAATGGAAGCCCGGATGCCGCCCACAGCCCGGTGACCTTTCAGTCCCGCCAGACCCTGGGCTTTGCTTTCTTCCACAAATTGGGCTTCCAGGTCTTTGGTGGGCAGGTTGAAGGTCACATTCATGAGAGAACGGCTGTCCTTCTGGGCGTGGCCTTTGTAGAAATCCGGATGGGCATCCAGCACATCGTAGACCATTCTGGCCTTGGCGATGTTCCGCTGTTCCACTTTTTCCAGGCCCCCCTGGTCCAGCAGCCACTGGGACATGAGATCCACCAGATAGATGCCGAACACCGGCGGGGTGTTGTAGGTGGAATCGTGGTCCGCATAGGTTTCATAGTTCATCATAATGGGCAGCTGGGGATCCCGGCCTTTCAGGAAATCCTTTTTGGCCATGACCACCGTCACCCCGGCGGGCCCGATATTTTTCTGGGCGCCATTATAGATCAGGGAGAATTTGTCCAGGGGGATGGGACGGCTCAGGATATCCGAAGACATGTCCACGATCAGGGGCACATCCCCCGTATCGGGATATTCAAAGTATTCCAGGCCTTCTGCAGTGCAGTTGCCAGTGAGATGGAGATAGGCGCAGTTGTCCGGGAGCACCAGTTCTTCCGGCCGGGGTACCCGGTCCAGGCCGGTGGCCTTGCTGCTGTAGATTTCCACTGCATTCCCCACTTTTTGGGCTTCCTTGATGGCCTTTTCCGAGAAGGTGCTGGTAATGGCATAGGCTGCGGTTTTCCCGGGAGTCAGGAAGTTCATGGGAATCATGGAAAACTGCAGGGTGGCCCCGCCGCCCATGAACATCACCGCCCAGCTGTCATCCATGCCCAGCAGTTCCTTGATATGGGCCTGGGCCTGGTCGTTCACTTCCTCAAACAGGGGGCTCCGGTGGCTGATTTCCAGCATGGACATGCCGCTTCCCTTGTAATCCAGCAGTTCCCGCTGGGCCTGTTCCAGTACCGGCAGGGGCATCATGGACGGCCCTGCTCCAAAATTAAAGATTCTTCCCATCTTGTTCATCTCCTATCATATGTACCGTCAGTGCATCCCGCAGTTTCGGTTCGAACCAGGTGGATTTGGGCGGCATCACCAGCCCCTTGTCCGCCACAGTCATCAGCTGATCCATGGACGTGGGATACAGGGAGAAGGCCACGGTGGCGTCTTCCCCATCCACGGCATCTTCCAGGGCGCTCAGCCCCCGTACGCCGCCTACGAAATCGATCCGGGGATCCGTCCGGGGATCGTCGATGCCCAGCACCGGTGCCAGCAGGTTGTCCTGAAGGATGCTCACATCCAGGGAATGGATGGGATCATCGGTGGGATAGGTATCCGGCTTGGCCGTGAGACGGTACCACTGGCCGCTGATGTACATGCCAAAGGTGTGGGGAGCCTGGGGCTCCACCGGCCGGTCGTCCTTTTCCAGCAGGAAATTCTCCTGGACCATTTCCAGGAATTTTTCTTCGCTCAGTTCCCCCAGATCCCGGACGATCCGGTTGTAGGGCAGGATGTGGAGCATGTTGGAAGGGAAGATCACGGACAGCACATAGTTGTATTCTTCCTTCCCGGTCTGGTTGGGCCGCTTGGCCAGTTCTTCCGCCACCCGCAGGGCTGCGGCACAACGGTGATGGCCATCGGCAATGTACAGTTCAGGCACCTGCTGGAACAGCCGGGTCACTTCCTTTACCTTCAGGGGTTCGCTGATCACATACAGGGTATGGCGGATCTTGTCATCCCCTACAAAATTGTACGCCGGAGTATGGCTGCCCATGTATTCCAGCAGGAAAGCCGTCAGCAGGCCCTTGCTCCGATACGCCAGGAACACCGGCCCCGTCTGGGCTTTGGTGGCCATAATGTGGTTCACCCGGTCCGTTTCCTTCACCTGGCGGGTCAGTTCATGGCGTTTGATGATGCCTTCCTTGTATTCCTTCAGGGATGCGGCAGCCACCAGACCGATCTGGATGTAGGCCCCCATCTGCTGCCGGTAGATGTAGTAGCAGGGCTGGGGATCCTGTTTCATCTGGCCCTTGGCCATGTAGTCCTCCAGGTTTTCCCGGGCTTTGGCATAAACCCGGGGATCCGATTCTGCAATGCCTTCCGGCAGATCCGCTTCCGCCCGGCTGACCCGGACGAAACTCAGGGGATCCTTTTTCAGGATATCCCGTGCTTCCTGGGTGCTCATTACATCATAAGGTAATTCAGCGATCTGACTGACCAGCTCCGGAACCGGACGCAGGGCAGCAAAAGGTCTGATTTCAGCCATAATTATCACTCCCGAATGACAGCTTGTTTTTTTTGACGCTTTTCGTAACAAAAAGTGCCTGCAATATTGCGACATATGTTCATTATACCATATCTCCCTTTCTATAGTAAAAATTTGTAAAGTGGTATATAATATGGGACAAAGAATTCTGTATCCAATATACAAAGAAAGAGGGGTCTTTTATGGGCTATATTACACGGCGTGTACTGCAGAAAGATGCTCCCATCATCCTGGGCTACTGGGTCCTGGGCATGGCCTGCGGCATGTTGGGCGAAAAAGCCGGTCTGAATCCGTTCCATATGTTCATCATGAGCGTCCTGGCCTTTGCTGGCAGTTCCCAGTTTATCGGGATTGCCATGATGCTCCAGAGCGCTTCCTATATCTCCATCGCCCTGACCATCCTGATGGTGAACCTGCGATACTCCCTGTTCACGTCCACCCTGGCCCCTCTGGTTGCCAGGAAATCCGGCCTGTACACCACCCTCTTTTCCTACGGCACCACCGATGAGACCTTTGCCCTGAATCTGTCCTCCTTCCAGGATGAAGAAGAACACTGGACCCACGAGGAAGCCCTGGGCCTGGATCTCCTGAGCATGGTGGTATGGGCCATCGCCAACGCCTTCGGTTGCTACGCCTCCCGGCTGGTCCACCTGGATCTGTCCCTGGTGTCCTACATCCTGACGGCCATGTTCCTGGGGATCTGGTCCAACTACCTGAAGAACCGGACCATGATCATCACCGGCCTTGCTGCCGGTGTCCTGGCCGTCCTGCTGTCCCAGGTGGTGCCTTACAAGCTCCACATTGTCCTGGCTTCCCTGATTCCCTCCGGGCTGGCGGCCTGGCTGTACCTGAAACATGAAAAGAAAACCCAGCCGGCGGAACCTGCCGCAGAAGACGAAGATAGCTGCGGATCCATGGAAGGAGGCAGTGAAGCATGAGCCAGACCTACATTCTCTGCGTGATCCTGATCATGGCCCTGACCGGATTCCTGCCCCGGGTGATCCCCATGGCCATTATCCGGAAGCATCCCATTCCCCACTGGTTCAAGGTGTGGCTGACTTTTGTACCCCCGGCCATTTTCGGAGCCCTGGTGTTCCCGGATATTTTCCTGACCGAAGGCCATCTGAACCTGTCCCTCCACAACATTCCCCTGCTGACCACCCTGCTGATCACTCCCCTGGTGCTGAAGACCAAATCCCTGGGAGTGGCGGTACTGGCCGGCGGCGGCGTATTTGCCTTGCTGGAATATGTATTGTAAAAAACAGGTGCTGCACAGAACGTGCAGCACCTGTTTTTTGTCAGCTGTCAGCGGTCAGCGGCCGATGGAAATCAATTTTACAAATTGATCTTGAGATAAAAAGGAAAGACCGGGGGGATTTTTTTCACACCCCTTTATTTTATTTTCCCAGCGGGACCAGATGTTTCCGGAGCACCGGCAGCACCAGGCTCAGCATCAGGAATTTGATGACAATCCCTGCGGCACACTGGAACAGCCGCAGGGTCAGCAGGCTTTCCAGGGAAACCTGGAACAGCACGGTCAGCCAGAAGGTGTTCAGCAGCAGGCTGATGGCCACCTGGACCAGAAGAACCGCCAGGAGGATCTGCCGTTTTCCGGTGCCTTTGCGGAAGCACCAGCCGTAAATCGCCCCATCCAGGAAACTGGACAGGGTGAACCCGGGGAAATAGGCCCCCACCGGGAACACCAGGGCTCCGATCAGATCCCCCAGGGCACCGGTAATGCCCCCCGCCAGGGGACCGCCCCACAGGGCCGCCGCCACCACCGGCAGGAAGCTGAAGCCGATTTTCAGATTCCAGGTATGGAGAGACAGGAACCGGGCCAGGATCACCTCCATGGCCACACAGAACCCGATCATGGTGATCCACTGGCCGGGCCGTCTTTTCTGCAGGCCCGTCATGGCTCAGCCCTGTTTCTTTTCCCGGGCTTTGGTGGCAAAGCCCAGCATGTCGGAAATCAGCCGGGCGGCCAGATACCCGGTGGTCCCCCCCACATCATCGAAGGGAGGAGCCACTTCCGTCAGCACCATCCCGGCCAGTTCCGTATGCCGGGCAATGGCTTCCAGGATATCCACCGCGTCATCATAGTTGAAGCCGCCGAACATGGGGGAACCGGTGGCCGGTGCGTAGACCGCATCCATGGCATCGATGTCAAAGCACAGGACGGCTTTTTCCGCCGGTTTGAATTCCTCCAGGATGGCTTCGATCCCCTTTTTCCGTACATCCCGGACGGAGTAGATCCCGTCCCCGTGTTCCCGGGCTTCGGCGAAATCTTCGGGACCGCTGCTGCCGATGCCCCGGATCCCCAGATGGAGGATCCGGCCCACATAGGGCAGAGCCGCCGCATTCCGCATGGGAGATCCGTTGAAATATTTCTGTCCGTCCAGAGGTTTGGTCCAGTCCAGATGGGCATCGATGTGGATGATGTCAAAATTCCCGATGCCTTCCAGCCCCTGGAGTACCGGGAAGTCCACGGCACAGTCGCCCCCCAGGACCACGGGCATGGTGCCCTGGCTCTGGATAATCCGTACCGCCTCCCGCAGGTTGGCCATGGTGCCGGTCAGATCCCCGGGAATGTAGTCCGCATCCCCGCAGTCCACCACTTTCCATTTATCCGTATCCATGTAGAATTCTTTCCGTTCCGAATCGTAGGTTCCGCCTTTTTTGTAGGTGAACCGGGTGGAGCCCAGACGAATGCCCCGGGGCCCCAGCCGGCAGCCGGTACGGCCCTGGATGGCCAGGTCGAAAGGTGCGCCCAGCACCGCAATATCCGCGTTCAGGTTGTAGATATCCGGAGCCAGATCCGTTTTGGCGAAGGTTGCAATGCCCGTAGGGGCCATATTCAAAGGTTTCTGCAGACTGAAGTTATCCATGTGCGTTCTCCTCTTCTTTCTGATTGCTGCGTTTCCGCTTATGGGTCCATTATAGGAAGACCCCTGAGGGAAGTCAACGAAATCGGACACTATTTTGAAATATGGACACTATAGTGAAACAAATTACCTTGACGGTCTTCCTTTTCTCTCCGTATAATGGGAACAAATCAAGGAAAGTGAGGTCCTGTCCATGGCCGAAACCACCCCGGCCGTCCATTCCGTCCTCCATGCCATCCGGATCCTGGAACTGTATGCGGCCCAGCGCCGGGAATCCCTGAGCCTGACGGAAATCAGCAAGGCCCTGGGGCTCCACAAAACCACTGTCTACCGGATCCTGCGCACCCTCCAGCAGGCCGGCTGGATGGAGCAGTCCGCCAAAACCGGAAAATACTACCTGGGTACCGGGATCCTGCTGGTGGCTTCCGCGGTTTCCGTCCACAACACCTCCCGGGATCTCCTTTCGGAAGAGATGCACCGGCTGGCAGAAAAATTCAATGAAACAGTGGTCCTGTCCGTGCTCCTGGGCCATACGGGCATCTGTGCGGACCTGGCCAAAAGCCGGCACCGGCTGGGAGTGGCCGGAGAGCGGGGCTACATCGTCCCTCTTCAGAGCGGGGCCTCCGGCAAGACCCTGCTGGCCGCCCAGCCGGAACCCCTGCGGGAGCAGCTGCTCCAGGAACTGGAACCGGACCGAACCCGGCAGCGGATCCTGAAGAACCAGCTGCTGAAAATCCGCCAGGACGGGTACTGTATTTCAGAAGGGGAAGTGGACCAGGGGGTGGCCGCCATCGCCATGCCCCTCCGCCTGAAAGACAATATCTTCGTTCTGTCCATTTCCGGCCCGGTGGACCGGCTCCGTACCCTGACCTATCCGGTGCTCCGCCAGGGCCTGGCAGAAACCGTAACCCGGCTGGAACGGAAGAGTATGCTGGTGGAAGAGTAAAAAAAGAGCTGTGAAGAAATGAATCCGCATTTCTTCACAGCTCCTTTTTCTGTCAGCGGTCAACAGTCAGCTGTCAGCGGCCGTTGACGGGTCTGTTGCCCATAGCAACAGACCCCTTTATCACTTGCACGCAAACGCTTCGATTTCCACCAGGGCCCCTTTGGGCAGGGCGGCCACCTGGAAACAGGCCCGGGCCGGGCACACGCCGGTGAAGAAAGTGCCGTACACTTCGTTCATGGGACCGAAGTCCGCAATATCGCTGAGGAGCACCGTGGTCTTCACCACATCATCCAGGGTATAGCCGGCGGCTTCCAGGATGTTCTTCACATTGGTCAGAGACTGGCGGGTCTGGGTCACGATATCCGTGCCGGCAAATTCACCGGTGGCCGGATCGATGGGGATCTGACCGGATACGTACACCGTCTTGCCGGAAGCCTCAATGGCCTGGGAATAGGGTCCGATGGCTCCGGGAGCCTTGGGGGTTGCAATCTGTCTGTTCATGGGAAAGACCTCCTTGAGAATACTATCAGGGTTATTATACCATGGAAAAAGGGGTGCTGCATGGGCAGCCCTTTGCTTTTTGTCAGCTGTCAACAGCCATGGGAAATCAAATTTTGCAAATTTATCATCCGAACGTTGACAGGGCGGTTGCCCATGCAACAGCTCTTCTTTCACGTAATCACATAATTGCTCTTTTCATTGTCCAGCAGGATCACATCCGCCAGGTCCAGATAGATGGGCTCTCCATCCGCCCACTGGTGGTAGCTGCTGCCATGGGTCATGACCCGGAGCACCTGGCCCCCCACCTGGATCCGGTAATCCACCGCATCTCCCATGTAGAACCGGTGCTTCACCGTGCCCTGGAGCATGCCGCCGGTTTTGGACAGGGTCAGGTTTTCCGGCCGTACCCCGATCACTGCCGGGCCCTGGGCCAGATTCTCCTTGTTGGGGAAGGAGACCTGAGTGCCCTGGACAAAGACCCGGTCCCCCCGGACTTCCGCCGGCAGGAAATTCACCAGGCCGATGAAATCCGCCACCATTTTGTTCACCGGATGGGTGTAGACATCATAGGGCCGTCCCACCTGCTGGACCACCCCGGCGTTCATCACCACGATCCGGTCGCTCATGGTCATGGCTTCCGACTGGTCATGGGTCACGTAGATCACGGTGATCCCCAGCCGTTTCTGGAGGGAAGAAATCTCGAACCGCATGCTTTCCCGGAGCTTGGCATCCAGGTTGGACAACGGTTCGTCCAGCAGCAGGAGCCCCGGCTGGGCGATCAGGGCCCGGGCCAGTGCCACCCGCTGCTGCTGTCCCCCGGAAAGCTGGCTGGGATACCGTTCTCCGTACCGTTCCAGATGGACCATTTCCAGGGCTTCTTCCACCCGTTTCTTCCGTTCCTCTCTGGAGACTTTCTGGATCTTCAGGGGATAGGCTACGTTTTCCCCCACCGTCATATGGGGCCATACCGCATAGGACTGGAACACCATGCCGATGTTCCGTTTTTCCGGAGGCACGAACACATGGGATTCCGCACTGCTCACCACCGTATCCCCCAGCAGGATATTCCCTTCCGTAGGCCGTTCAAAGCCGGCAATCATCCGCAGGGTGGTGGATTTCCCGCAGCCGGAAGGCCCCAGGAAGGAAATGAATTCCCCGTCCGCCACCTCCAGATTGAAATCCCCCACGGCCGTAACGCTGCCGAACCGTTTGTACAGATGTTCCAATTTGACTTGAGACACAATGAACCTCCTCATTAAATGGCAATATTGCCCTTGGACACTTTGTTCAGGATCAGGTTCCCTACCATGACGATCACCAGGATGATTACGGACAGCACCGAGGCGTTCTGGGTATCCGCATAGGTCTGGAGTTCGTACAGCAGCACCCCGATGGTCTGGGTATCACTGCCGTACAGCAGGTTGGACATGGTCAGTTCATAGAAGCTGGGCATGAAGATCAGGAACCAGCCGGCCACAATGGAGGGAGCGATCAGGGGCATGATGATATCCTTGCAGATCCGCAGCCAGTCGGCCCCGGCATTGAGCCCGGCTTCTTCCAGGCTGCTGGAGACCTGGCTCAGGGAGGCGGCGATGGTCCGGACACTCATGGTCATGTATTTCACCAGATAGCTGACAATCAGGATCCACATGCTGGAATACAGGTTCAACCCGTAGTTGCCGGAAAAGAAGATGATCAGGGCCAGGGCGATGACCACGCTGGGGGTACTGCCCCCCACCATCACCAGGATATCCGGCAGGGACCGGCCCGGCACCCGGGTCTTGACGGACAGATAGGCCACGAACAGGGCCAGTACCGTACCGATACAGGCGGAAAGGAAGGCATAGCCCAGGGACCGCCAGATGCAGTCCAGATACTGGCTGTTCTCCAGCACCGGGATCCAGGCATCGATGCCGAAATTGTCCAGCCGGATGCCCTTGGACATACTGACCATGAAAGAGGTCATCACAATGGACCCCAGGGGCAGGATCACTGCCAGGAAGGCATACAGGCCCACAAAGAAGGTGGCCAGCCCTTTCCACCGGCCCAGTTCCACCAGCACCGGACGGGTGCTTTTCCCGCTGATGGTGGTGTAGTCCTTCCGGCCCATGAGCCAGCTCATGAAGAACAGCAGCCCGTTGGCCAGGAACATCAGGGAAACCGCCAGGGTGGTGGCATTCCGGATTCCCTGGTCATCCCCCATATAGACAAAGGACACGATCCGGGTGGTGAGCACTTCGATATTTCCGGGCATCCCCACAATGGCCGGGATCCCGAAACAGGATCCGGCTCCGATGAACACCAGCAGTCCCCCGGCCAGAATACTGGGAGCCATCAGGGGCAGGGTCACATCCCACAGGGCTTTGAGGGGAGACGCACCGGCGATCCGGGAGGCCTCCTCCAGGGTGGGATCCATCTTTTCCATGGCCCGGGAAATGGTGATGAAGGCAAAGGGAGAATAGAATAAGGTCAGGACCCAGATCATCCCGCCCCGGGTATAGATGTTGAACGGTGCCTGGGACAGGGAAAACAGGGTTTTCAGCAGCTGATTCAGATATCCCACATCCGGATTCAGCAGCTGGGTCCAGGCAATGGCCCCCACATAGGGAGGGATCATGTAGCTGGCCACCAGGATGGTCCGGAACTTTTTCCGTCCCGGCAGATCCGTCCGGCCGATGAGCCAGGCCAGGGGAAAGGTGACCAGCACACTGAGCAGCATTACCAGCAGGGAAATCTCCACGGTGTTCCGCAGGGCTTTCAGGTTCACCTTCTGGCTGTACACTGCTGCATAACTGCTCAGGTCAAAGGTTCCGTCCACCATCACGCTGTCCCAGATCAGCACTGCCAGAGGCAGCACGATGAAGTACAGCAGCGCCATGACGGTAAGGGCAATGACCGCAGACTTACTGTCGATGCGAGGCAAATTCCATTTTTTCACCATAGACTCCTTTGGATACAGTGAGGCAGAAAGGGAGCCAGGGCTGGATTCCAGTCCCCGGCTCCCTTCTGTCTCCAGGCATTATGGGCATCCTGTTCCTTTACAGAGCCGGATCAGGCATCCATGACTCTGGACCGGAATTCTTCTTTGATCTTGGATTCATCCCGGGTCAGTTTTTCCCAGTCCACTTTCAGGGCATTCTTCAGCAGTTCCTTCAGGCTGTATTTGGCCCCTTTGGGTTTTTCCACATCATCCCGCACAGAATGCATCCAGCCGGCAGTCACCGCCGCCTGGCCTTCCTTGCTCAGCCACCAGTCAGTCAGGGCCTTGGCTCCTTCCGGATTCTTGGTGGCCTTGAAGATGCCGATGGGAGAAGAGATCAGGATGCAGCCTTCCTTGGGATAAACCACTTCCAGGGGCTCCTTCTTGGTCTGCTGGAGCTTCAGGATATTTTCTTCCAGGATGATGGCCGCCATGTATTCCCCGGTGAGCAGTTTGTTCTGAATGGCGCTGTTGCCTTCTTCCACCCGGAGACCGTTGGCCTTCAGGGCATCAAAGTATTCCCAGCCGAACTTGTCCGCCAGGGAGCCCACAGCCACATAGGCGGTCCCGGACAGCAGCGGATTGGGCATGGCGATCCGGCCCTTGTACTTGGGATTGGTCAGATCCTGCCAGCTGGTGGGCACGTCTTCCGGTTTCAGTTTGTCTTTGTTGTAGGCGATGATCATGTTGCAGACCCGGACCGCCGCCCAGGCTCCGTCCTTGTCCACTTCCATGATGTGATGTTTGGTTTCCGGAGATTTGTAATCCAGCAGCAGCCCCTTGTTCTTCAGATAAATGTAGTAGGAAGGATCCGCCACCATCAGCACATCGTCGCTGATTTTGTTGGCTTTCACTTCGCCGGCGATCTTGGTCTTGATTTTTTCCGTCCCGCCCTGGAACCAGCTGACTTTCAGGTCCGGGAAGGCTTTCTGGACTTTGGGTTTACACATGGAATTGACGATATCCGGATACATGGAAGTATAGACCATCACATTCCCGGAAACGCCCTTTTTCCCGTCGGCCGCTTTTTTGTCTCCTCCGCCGCAGCCGGTCAGCAGGAGTGTCCCACAGGCCAGGAGAGCCGCTGCTGCGGCCAGCCATTTCTTTCTACCCATACGATCCCATCCTTTCCTGATGATTTTCTCTATTCCGATAATTTTGGATGCCCTGATGCCTGTCAGGGATGATTTTCTCCAGTATATCCGGAACAGTCCGGAAAAACGTCAAAAATCAGTTTTTATCCATTACTTTTTTTCATAATAGGTGAACAGGGCCTGGGTCCCCAGATCCCCTTTTCCTTCCTTGGCCAGTTCCCGGTATTCCTTCAGCACCTGATGGAGTACGGGAAGGGACAGATCCTTTTTCTCCGCTTCTTCTTCCGCCAGCCCCATATCCTTGATGAAATGCTTCAGGAAGAATCCGGGGGCATAGTCTCCCTGGATGATCTTGGGCCCGAAAGCGTTCAGCTGGGCGCTGCCGGCGGCTCCGGTGGATACAGCCTTCAGCAGGATCTCCAGGTCCAGACCGTTGGCCTGGGCATAGCGCAGGGCTTCACAGACCCCGGACAGGGCCCCGGCGATCATAATCTGGTTGGCCATCTTGGCGTGCTGCCCCATGCCGGCTTCCCCCATATAGTTGATGTTGGTGCCCATCCCCTGGAACACCGGCTGGAGGGTGTCGAAATCTTCCCGGTCACCTCCCGCCAGGATGGACAGGGTCCCGTTCCGTGCCCCGGTATCCCCGCCGGTCACCGGTGCATCCATCACATGGAAGCCCCGTTTCGTCCCTTCTTCATACAGTTTCCGGGCCAGGGTGGGGCTGGTAGTGGTCATGTCGATCAGGTAATTTCCCGGCACAGCGCTTTCCATCAGGGCACCGGGAGCAAAATAGACTTCCTCCACATCCCGGGGAAAACCCACAATGGTGATCACGCACTGGCAGGTTTTGGCCAGACCGGCAATGGAATCATGGACGGCCACGCCTTTCTCTTTCAGGTCCGCCACCTTTTCCGGATGCCGGGCATAGCAGTGCATGACATAACCTGCCTTTTGCAGATTCCGCAACATGGATTTCCCCATGATGCCCGTACCGATAAAACCAATATCACGGATTTCCGTCATACAAATCCCCTCTTTTCCAAGAAATCAGAATTAAATCACATCATTTAAAATCATTATAATTTATCCGATTGGAGGATGGCAAGGGGGAATCTCACTTCCCCCTGCTGGGCGTGACTTTCAGGGTATTGATGATGTTGGTGAGCTTGTGGCTGTCTTCTTTCCAGTAGCCGTCATCCGCCTTGTTCCACACCACCGTCAGGTTATGGACCCGGTCCCAGTTGAACAGCGTCCACCGTTCCGCATGGAAGGTCATCAGATGCTGTCCCTGTCGGAGGATTTCCATATCATAACTGGTATGGAGGTTTTCCACTCCGTTGACGATGGTGCTTTCCATGGGCTGCCAGTTGCTGAATTTCAGGGCATAACCTTCCGGCATCCGCTTTTGGTAGACGCCTTCCAGGCTCTTCCGGGTAATGTCCCCGAACTCTTTGATTTCATTTCCCTTCAGTCCGATGTTCTGTCCGTACCGGGGCATTTTTTCCGGGCTGGCCACAGTCCGGAACTCTACCCATACCAGGTGCTCATCGGTATTCCAGGGGACCGGGTCCAGCTTTCCGCTCTGGACGAACACGGAACCAGGGCTCTTCACCACTTGCTGGTCCGCCTCCAGCCACTTTTTCAGCAGGGGATCCAGATCCGGATTTTTCAACAGGGCGTCCCGGGTTTCCTGGCTCTGGAGGATCATTTCCGGAGGCACGGAGAAAGAAGCCTGGTCCCCGGCTTTGATTTCCACCCAGCCCGGGTAGGAAGCCACATGGACCTCTTCTGTTTTGTTGGGCTCTTTGCCGCAGCCGGCCCCCAGCAAAAGGCCCAGCAGGCAGCAAAGAAGCATGATTTTTTTCAGCATGAACATTCCCGCCTTTCTGTTACGGGGATTATTATAGCATAAAAAAGAAAGGGGCTGTTGCTCATACAACAGCCCCTTGTCATTCAGTCTCCCACTGCCACCGACGCTTCTTCGGCGGCTTTCTGTCTGGCTTCGTACCGGTCCATGTTCCGGGCGAACAGGCCGGCCAGGAAGGAACCGGTAATCTGATGGACCGCAGCCCCCACGGCCGCCGGGATGGCCACCGCCGGTGCAAAATACACGGCGCAGATGGACAGGGCCAGGGCATCATTCTGCATCCCCACTTCCAGGGTTACGGAATGCTGCTGGGGTTTGCCCATGCCCAGTTTCCCGGTAACAAAGTACCCCAGGCCGAAACCGGCCAGATTGTGGAGCAGCACCAGCACCACCACAAAGGCTCCCAGAGCCACGATCTTGGCCCCGTTCACGGCCACCACACCGCCCAGGATGGACAGGACCGCAAAAGCGGAGAGCAGCACCAGGACTTTCTGGACCTGGGCCAGGAATTTTTCCCCCACCACTTTGTGGACCAGGAGCCCCAGCACCAGGGGCACCAGGATCACTTTCATAACGGTGAGCGCCATGGAAACGAAGGAAACGTTCACATATTCACCGGCCAGGGCCCACACCAGGAAGGGCATCATCACAGGGGCCAGCAGGGTGGAAACGGTGGTGACGGATACGGCCAGGGGCACATCCCCTTTGGCCAGGAAGCTCATCACATTGGAGGCCGTGCCGCTGGGGCAGGAGCCCAGGAGAACCATGCCCACCGCCAGATCCGGGCTCAGGTGGAAAACTTTGGTCAGGGCAAAGGCCACCAGGGGCATGATGGTGTAATGGCACACCGTACCGGCCAGCACTTCTTTGGGCCGCTGGAGCACCAGTTTGAAGTCAGACACGTGAAGGGTCATCCCCATACCGAACATCACCACTCCCAGGAGCCATACCGTATAGTGCACGGACCAGGAGAAGGCTCCCGGAACAAAATAGCCGCCCACGATGGTGGCCAGTACCAGCCAGGTCAGATTCTTCCCTACAAAACCACTTACTTTCGTCAACAGATTCATTGTCCATTCCCTCCAAAAAGTTTTTCTGCAAAAATCAAACGGCTGATGGCGTCCCTGGGAGAAAAAGAAAAGCGCTTTGCCTCTCTAAGAGACAAAGCGCTGTGCTCTGCGGTACCACTCTTGTTGTCGCCTGTGCGACCCCTTTGTTCAAGCATCTCCGGATTTTCCTTCCAATGCCGGACAGGATAACGGCTGTCAGCCGGCCCCACTTACTTGCATCCTTTCAGCGGGCAGCTCCTGGGTGATTTTCCTTTTCCGCTGTACATCCTGCCTCGCACCATGCGGCAGGTTCTCTGGAATGTCAGGCTGGACAAGTACTTTTCCCATTCAACACTGTCTGATGTTTTGTTATGGGCTTTATTATACGCTTCCAGGAAAATTTGTCAACAAGTTTTTTTCAAGTCCGCAGTTCAAAGACATTGATACGCCATCAGAAGGGTCCGAAATGGATGGCGGAAGCATACCACATCACCACAAAGGCAAAGATCCATTCCAGCCCCAACAGCGGGAAGGCAAACTTCCACCAGCGCCGGAGCGGCACACCGGCTACGGTGAGCACGGTCATGGTGGTGCCGCTGGCCGGGGTGATCATGTTGGTGAAGGCATCCCCCATCTGGAAGGCCAGTACCGCAGTCTGCCGGGTGAGGCCCACCAGGTCCGCCAGAGGCGCCATGATGGGCATGGTGATGGCTGCCTGGCCGGAACCGGAAGGCACCACCAGGTTGAACACATCCTGGACGATGAACATGCCGAAGCCCAGCAGGGAGTGGGGGAACACATTGAGCCCGGCTGCCAGGTAATAGATGATGGTGTCCAGGATCTTGCTATCCCCCATGAGCAGGGTTACCCCTTTGCACAGGGAAACCATCATGCAGGGCATGGCCATGTTCTTCACCCCGCCGATGAAGGAGTTGGCAAAGGTATTGATACTGAGCCGGCCCACGATGCCGGCAAAGACGGCCATCATCAGGAACAGGGCAGCCAGTTCGTCCATGTAGAACCCGAACTTGATGACTCCCACCAGGATGGCGGCCACAGTGACCACAAAGCCGGCCATGATCACTTTCTGCCGGCCGGTCATCAGGGCATTTTCCCCTTCATAGGCACTGAGATCCATCTGGGGCCGATAAATCTGGTCATAATCATACATGTAGCTCCGTTCCGGGTTTTTCTTGATTTTCCGGGCATACCACATGGTATAGCTTACGTTGATGAGGATCAGCACCGCCAGCATGACCATCCGGAACTCAATCCCGGAAAACATGGGCAGACCGGAAATGCTCTGGGCCACCCCTACGGTAAAGGCATTGGTCACCCCGGCGCCGTAGCCCCCGCTTACAGCCGCCAGAGGCAGGGCCACCGCCACAATGGAGTCAAACCCCAGAGCATAGCTCACCGCCATGATGAGGGGCACAAAGGCAATGTATTCTTCGCTGCAGCCGGCAAATGTGCTCAGGCAGGTCATAATGGTCAGCATCACCGGGATCAGCAGCATTTCCCGTCCCTTCACCTTGGTCACCACATGGCCCAGGGCCCCATTGATGGCGCCGGTTTCCGCCATCACGTTCAGGGCCCCGCCGATGATCATCAGGAAGCCCACAATGCCGCTGGCCCCCTTGACCCCCCGGGGCACGGCCTTGAACACATCGAAGAAACCGGCCGGATGCCGGGCGATGAAGTGGAAGGTGTTGGGATCCACCACCATCCGGCCGCTGGCTGCATCCTTCACCCGCTCAAAGGCACCGGCGGGAATCAGATAGGTGGCAATGGCCGTGAGGATCAGGATGAAGAAAATAATGATGATCGGACTGGGTACCGACACTTTTTTGTTCACCGGCTTCTGGACGGTGTCCTGTTTGTTTTCAGTCATGACAACTCCCCTTTACAGCAGATCACAGACAGCAGATGGCCGCAGCCAGCAGCATGGTCCGTTCAAACATGGTTTCCACAATGGCATATTCCTGGAGGGTATGGGCCCCATCCCCCTGGACCCCCACGGAATCCAGGATGGGGATCCCCGCCTGGGCCATGAAAGAGGCATCGGAACAGCCTCCCGGATGGGCAGCTCCGAAAGCCGGGATTCCGAAAGCCCTGGCCTCCTGGTTCACCAGATCCAGCAGCCGGTCATTGCCCTCCGTCCGCTCAAAGACGGGCATGAAGGCCGGGAATTCCACTTCCGTCCGGGTCCCGGGCACATGGGTCTCCGCACAGATGGCCCGGATGGCTTCCTGGAGTTTCTCCTTGTCTTCGTTGTAGTCATACCGGCAGTCCACTTCGATCCGGCAGGTATCCGCCACCGCATTGGACACGGTGCCTCCGGAAATGATGTCCGTGCTGACGATCCGGCCTTTTTCCAGATCCGTCAGGGCCCGGAGAGCAATGATCTTGTGGGCCATTTCCTCGATGGCATTGGCGGAGCGGGTATAGGCGTTGCCCACATGGCCAGCCTTTCCATGGACGGTGATCCACACGTCCATACAGCCTTTCCGGCCTACGGTGAGGCAGTTGTCCATCCGGCCGGTTTCCAGGTTGAAGGCGCACAGGCAGCCTCTGGCTTCTTCCGCCAGCAGCTGGGCAGCCCGGGAACCCTGGTGGGTGGTTTCTTCGTCCGGGACGAAAAGCAGCTTGATGGGATGGCGGTCATAACCGATCTTTTCCAGCACCCTGGCCAGATAGACCGCCATGACGATGCCCCCCTTCATGTCGCAGACACCGGGGCCATAGGCCTTCCCTTCCCGGATGGTGAAGGGATTTTCCGGATAGCTGCCGTTGGGGAACACCGTATCCAGGTGCCCGCTGAGAAGGATGGGCTGACCGGCCCGTTCCTTTCCGGACCAGGCCCGGATCAGAGGCGCCGCACCGGATTCCACCAGTTCACTTTCCATTCCCTGCCGTTCCAGATAGGCGGACACCTTTTCCATCAGGGTCTGCATCCGGTCTTTTTCCTTGCTGCCGGCCTGGAAATTGATCAGATCCTTCCAGAAATCCAGCATATCCTGCCGGAAGCTTTCCACCGCTTCCCGGATTTTTTCCTGTTGTTGCTCCATGGGATTCTCCTTTTCCTGCTCAAACAACACAGCCGATAATTTATACCTAGATGGTGTATATTAATTTTTATTTTATCGAAAATCTTCGGAGTTGGCAATAGAAAAAGGGGCCTGTGAAAAAAATGATTTCTCATTTTTTCACAGCCCCTTTCGTCACATAAAAAACAACGCCAGCCCTGTGGTGATGATCCCGCACACACAAAGGGAGATGGAACTCATGGCTCCCTGGATCTTGCCGATTTCCAGAGCCTTGCTGGTCCCCACCGCATGGCTGCAGGCTCCGATGGCCACCCCTTCCGCCACAGGATCCGTAATGTGGAACAGTTTGCCCAGAAAGGGAGCCAGCACCGCCCCTTCGATGCCGGTGATCACCACGGCGCCCGCCGTGATGCCGGGAATGCCCCCTCCGTTTTCAGAGATCCCCAGGGCAATGGCCGTGGTGACGCTTTTGGGCAGCATGGAAGCGGAAAACACCGAATTGGTCCCGAACAGATGGCACAGGGCCAGGGCCGCTATAATGCTCCCCAGACTGCCGATGGTGCATCCCACCAGGATGGGCAGGAAATTCTCCTGGAGCACCTTCCGCTGCTGATAAATATTCAGGGCCAGCACCGCCGTGGCCGGTCCCAGCAGCATGGTGATGATGGATCCCCCCGCATTGAAATGTTTCAGAGGGACACCAGTGACCGTCAGGATCACCACGATCATCAGGGCAGAAGTCAGCACCGGGTTGCACAGCAGCCAGCCGGTTTTTTTCTGGAATTTGACCCCCAGCACCCAGCAGATGAAGATCAGAGTCAGACCAAAGAATGGGGTCCGGGTAAAAGTATCAAACATGGGCAGTTCCTTTCTTTCTCCACAGCTTCAGGCAGAGCTGGACGCTCCAGCCGGTAATGAAATACACCAGAGGAGTGGTCACCAGGGTAATCACCAGGAAGGGAACCAGGTAATTCTTCAAGGTCTCCACATATTCCAGGGTCCCCACCACTGCCGGCACAAAGAAGATCCCCATGTTCCGGATGAAGAATCCCCCGGCATCCTGGATCTGCTCCGGTTTCAGGATTTTACGGTACAGCAGAAAGGTCAGCACCAGCAGGCTGAGCACACTGTAGGGCACCGTAAAGGGCAGCAGTTCCGCAATCCCGATGCCAACCAGACAGACGCCGAAGATCAGCGCCAATTCCATCACAATATTCATAACTCCCCCTAAATCACTTGCAGCCGAAAGGCCATCTGATGCGTACAATTGTACAATACTATTAGTATATAGTATCCCGGCCCGGAAAGGAAGGGATAAAACTGATAATTCTATGAAAACGGTTCGTTTTTTTCGAACATCCATGGCGTTTTCGCTTTCACTGTTTCGAAATAATTTGAATGCTATTTTATTTTTGCTATTGATTGTTCGTGAAAAAGGTTTATAATAAGGCCATAAATCATTTATTAAGGAGGAAACAGGCCATGAGTCAGCAAAAACTCGAACGTTTGGAAAGTGATTCCATCGGTACGAAATCCGTCCCCCGGGACGCCTATTATGGGGTGCAGTCTCTCCGGGCTTTCGAAAATTTCCACATTACCGGTCAAACCACCCATCCGACCATGATCCGCAGCCTGGCTTACATCAAGAAAGCCTGCGCCCTGGCCAATGGTCGGGCCGGTGCCCTGAAGCCTGCATCCGCCAAAGCCATCGAGGCCGCCTGCGACCGCATCCTGGCTGGAGAATATCTGGACCAGTTCATCCAGGATCCCATCCAGGGAGGCGCCGGCACCTCTCTCAACATGAATGCCAATGAGGTGATCGCCAACATCGCCATTGAGATCCTGGGCGGGGAAAAAGGGGATTATTCCCTGATCCATCCCAACGATGAGGTAAACCGGGGACAGTCCACCAACGACGTGATCCCCACAGCCGGGAAACTGACGGTACTCTTCCTGCTGGAAGATCTGTACAAAAGTCTCCGTTCCCTGAAAGAAGCCTTTGCCCGGAAAGGCGTGGAATTCGATTCCATCCTGAAAATGGGCCGGACCCAGCTCCAGGATGCAGTCCCCATCCGGTTGGGGCAGGAATTCAAAGCCTATGCCACAGCCCTTGACCGGGGGCTCAGACGGATCCAGTCGGCAGCCAGAGAAATGACCGAAATCAATATGGGCGGTACCGCCATCGGCACCGGAGTCAACGCAGACCCTGTCTATTCCCGCCATATTGCCCAGGACCTTTCTCAGCTGACCGGCTTTTCTTTTACCCAGGCGGCAGATCTCATCGACGCCACCCAGAACATCGACAGCTTTGCCGCCGTTTCCGGCAGCCTGAAGGACTGTGCCCTGTCCCTGTCCAAGATTTCCAATGATCTGCGGCTCATGTCTTCCGGTCCCCGGACCGGTCTGGAGGAGATCAACCTGCCGGCCAGGCAGAACGGTTCTTCCATCATGCCCGGCAAGGTGAACCCGGTGATCCCGGAAGTGGTGAGCCAGGTGGCTTTCCGGATCGTGGGCAACGATACCTGCATCGCCATGGCCGTGGAAGCCGGCCAGCTGGAGCTGAATGCCTTTGAGCCGGTGATCTTCTATTCCCTGTTCCAGAGCATCGACATCCTTCGGGAAGCGGCCGACACCCTGCGGATCAACTGTGTGGAAGGGATCACTGCCAACAAGGAACACTGCCAGCACCTGCTGAAGAAAAGCGCCGGCATCGTCACGGCCCTGAGTCCCTACATCGGCTACGCCAAGGCCGCCAAACTGGCCAAGGAGTCCCTGGCCAGGAACATCCCGGTGGTGGAACTGGCCCGACAGCGCCACTACCTGTCCGACAAACAGCTGGAATCCGTGCTGGATCCGTACAAGATGACCACACCGGCAGTACGGTAAAACAAAAAGGACTGTGGAGGATTTCCTTCACAGTCCTTTTTCATTGCCATGTGGTGCGATTGGCGCGAGTCGAACGCGCGACCCTCTGCTTAGGAGGCAGATGCTCTATCCAACTGAGCTACAACCGCATAACAAGATTATTATAACAATTGCTGTCCCTGGACGCAAGATACGCCCTTGTTTTCATCAGAGAATCTGGACATTTCATCGACGGGAAACTGCAAAACTGGGTTTCCGGTCTGTACCAACAAGCCCGCGACTCACGGCCCGCGACTCGTGACCAGAAGGGGGGGCTGTTGCACTTGCAACAGCCCCCCCTTCTCTTATCCCCACACCACCTTCATCCACTGTCCGTAGGCTTCTTCCAGATGCTGGGCCAGGGTGTTGAACAGGATGTAGACCAGTTCCCCGTCCACTTTCTGTCCCAGGCACAGGATGCAGGCATCCAGCACCAGGTTCCCTTCCTCATCCAGATAATACTTGAAGGCCTTGTATTTCCGGTTGGTTTCATCAATCTGCTTCAGCAGGGCGGTTTCGTTGGTCTTTTTCAGGGCCTTCTGGGCCACCAGGATCCGCACCATGCCGTAGATGCTCAGGTCCCAGACCACCACTACCGGCAGCCGGGTCTCCTTCAGGGCCAGGTGGGACCGGAACACCACAGGTTTCAGATCTTCCCCGGAGATTTCCTCCAGGGTGAAGTCTTTCAGTTTTTCCTTGTCCAGGTAGTCCTGGAAACTTTGGGCTTTGGGGTTCATGCATTCTCCTTTTTCCAGTTCCGCAGAGGGGCTTGCCGGGCGACACGGCCCGGTAAGCCTCCGGGGCTGCTTCCGCTGCTTTTCCTTACACTTCTTCCACGGTGATTTCACCGTTGGCCGGCTGGGATACCGCCTGGGACCCATCCACCAGATCATACCGGCTGGAATAAGTCAGTTCCGGATGGAAGCAGGGAGTCCAGAAGTTGCTGAAGTCCCGGTCTTCCATGGTACGGGTCCAGTTGGTCTCGCTGTACCGCTGGTTGTACACGTAGTTGTGAGGATCCAGATCCACCAGGTTGCCGTTGCTGAACTGGGTGTGACCCTGCCGGTCGAACAGCAGGTACATCCACCGGCCGCCCCGGCCTGCCTCAGCCAGCCACTGGCTCAGGTTCTCCTGGGGCCGACCCAGCTTCGTGTTGATCCAGTACACACTGTGCACCCGTTCATCGGTGCGCGGGGTGGTCCCGAACACATCGGTGATCATGGTGCCGTTGCTGAAGGTGGCCTTGTCCAGTACGAACAGCTTATCCAGCTGCAGCGTCCCCTGGCTGGTCTTCACGGCACCGTTGCGGACCCACAGGTGCGGAATCCGCACCCCATGGGCCGCCTTGATGTCGCCGATGGTCAGGCTTTCCACCGGTGCGGCCTGATCGGCCCCGTCCACATCCAGGGTCAGGGTGCTGCTGGCGCCCGGTCTCTGGCTGATTTCCGCCACATGGATGGTAGACCCGGACAGGGACAGCCGGCTGCCGGCTTCCATATGTTCGATGGCCGTGGTCTTCTGGGGATTCTTCACATAAACCGCGATCAGATCCCCGTTGATGGTATCCAGGTACAGGCTGCCGTCTTCCACTTCCACGCCGGCCTTCTTTCCAGCCAGCAGGGAATACAGATCCACGTCGCCCACGCCCGTATGCTTCAGGGTGATGTTGCCGCTGCCGGCTTCCACCACAGCCCGGTCGCCGCCAGTCTGGCGGTGGCTGTCTTCCATATTGCCTCTGCCGGTGATGGTCATGGACACATCCCCGTCTTTGGAGGTGACATGGATGTCTTCCACCTTCTGGGAGTCATTGCCTTCGAACCGGATGGAACCGTCGTTGGTGGCGAACCGGAGGTCCCCACCGCCGGTCACATCCTGCCGCAAGGTAATGGTACCTTCCTGCTGGGTCCGGGCATCCAGGTTCCGGCCGGCCTCCACCCTGCCGTCAAAGGTGATGTCACCCTGGCTGGCGGAAGCGGTCAGATCCCGGCTGGATTCCACATTGCCCTGGAAGACGATGCCGCCGTTCTGGGTGCTGGCCTGGAGATCCCGGCCGGCCTGCACATTGCCGCCCAGTTCCAGGCTGCCCTGCTGGGTGGAAGTATGCAGATCCCGGCCTGCGGTCAGGCTGCCGTCCACCTTCACGCTGCCGCTGCCGGTGGACTCGGCCATCAGGTCATTGCCCGCCTGCATCTGGCCTTTTACCGTCACATTGCCGTTGGTGCCCCGAACCATCAGGTCGTTCCCGGCCTGCACATTGCTGTCCACGGTTACACTGCCGTTGTCAGACTGAGCGGTGGCGTCGTTGCCGGCGTCCAGTTTCCCTTTCACCAGCACATTGCCGCTGCCCGTCTTCACGGTGGCATCACCGGTCTTCGCTTCCACCTGCCCGTCGATGGTCACATCGCCATTCTGGTTCTTGATGGTTGCAGCCGTACCGCTCTGGACATCCCCGGTTACGACGAGATTGCCGTCCTGCTGGTTATCCAGGGTGATGCTGCTGCCCGCCGTGGCATTGCCGTTCTGGCGGAGGCCCTTCTGGGCTGTCAGTTCGATGGAACCGTTGGTAGCGGTCAGGTCGCCGCCGTTGGTCAGCATCATGCCGGCTTTCATCTTCAGATTCCGTCCAGCGGTCACTGCCTGTTCGTTGGCCATGGATTGACCGGAAGTCAGTCCCACATCCTGGCTGGCTTTCATCACGCCCTGGTTGTGCAGGTCAGTCTTTGCGTCCATGGTCACATCGCCGCCTTTGGCTTCCACATCCCCTTTGTTGGTGATGCTGCCGGTATCGGATTTCATGGTCACAGACGTACCTGCTGTCACGGCCTTATCGTTGGCCATGCCGCCGCCGGATTTCAGTCCCACACTCTGGCTGGCCGTTACCGCACCCTGGTTACCCAAGTCGGTCTTTGCGTCCATGGTCACATCGCCGCCTTTGGCTTCCACATCGCCTTTGTTGGTGATGCTGCTGGCAGCGGAGGTCATGGTCACAGAGGTACCTGCCTGTACTGCGCCCTGGTTGAGGAGGCCCTTCTGGGCTGTCAGTTCGATGGAACCGTTGGTAGCGGTCAGGTCGCCGCCGTTGGTCAGCGTCGTGCCGGCGTCCATGGTGAGATCCTGACCGGCTGTCACGGCCTTATCGTTGGCCATGCTGCCGCCGGATTTCAGTCCCACACTCTGGCTGGCCGTCACGGCACCCTGGTTACGCAGGTCAGTCTTGGCGTCCATGGTCACGTTACCGTCTTTGGCTTCCACATCGCCGTTATTGGTGATGCTGCTGGCAACGGAGGTCATCCGTACATCCTGCTGGGCCGTCACTGCACCGGTATTGCTCATGGCTTCGCCAGACTGCAGATTCACAGAACCTGCAGTGGCCGTCAGTGCTCCGCCGTTGGTCAGCGTCGTGCTGGCTTTCATCTTCAGGTTCCGTCCAGCGGTCACTGCCTGTTCGTTGGCCATGCTGCCGCCGGATTTCAGCCCTGTATCCTGGCTGGCTTTCACCACGCCCTTATTATGCAGGTCCGTCTTGGCGTCCATGGTCACGTCCCCACCCTTGGCTTCCACATCGCCTTTGTTGGTGATGCTGCCGGTATCGGATTTCATGCTCACAGAGGTACCTGCCTGCACGATGCCCTGGTTGAGGATATCATTGGCCGCCGTCAATTCCACCTTGTGGGTGGCTATCAGACTCTTGTTGATCATGCCCTTGGTGGAGTTCAGGATGATGTCGTCCCCGGTCAGGCTGTCTTCATTCTCCAGGGCCCCGACTGCCTGTTCATGGAGCCGGCCGCTGCCTACGGTGAGGATTCCCGTAGTCTTCAGATCAGCCTCGTCGTTGATCAGACTGATGCCTTCTGCAGCCGTCACCGGTCCGTTGACGGTCAGGTTGTTCACCGCACCGTTCTTGTAGTTGCGGACGGTGACATTCTTGGCCTTACTGTCAGCAGAGAAGGAAACCGTCAGATTTTTGCTGCCGCCGCTGCCGATGATCACATCGGTGGCATCGCTGCCGTTCTTCACGGTCACGGTCTGGAAGTCGTTGAACTTCGGGTTATCTGCAAGTCCGGCACCACTGTCGAGAGAAATGCCAGAAGCCGAATCAACAGAAACCGTCTTTGCCGTGATGGCATGGGCTGCCGTCTGGTTGATGGAACCGCCGGCCTTCAGTTTCAGCGTAACAGCAGTGAGGTTGCCGTTTTTCAGGTCGATTTCCCTGTCACTGGACAGATTCACCGTATCTGCCTGCACCTGACTCACAAGCGGCGACGCTTCTTCATTGTCCCCAAGGCTCAGGTCGGTTTCAGCCGCCACAGCAATCGTATGGCCCGGACTCGTTTTCACCGTGCCGAGCAGGAAAAGACCGTCCTGTTCCCCGGCCTTGCTCTTGCCAGCCAGGTAAATATTGCCATCTTTCGCTTCGGCATTGATGGTTGCGCCATTCCCCAGGATGCGTACGCCGCTGTCCTTTGCACCGATGCCGCCCTCTGCCTTCAAATCAAGTAGTCTGCCGGCATTGAGGTAAGCCTGTGCCGATGCGTCAGGACTCATGGCGATATCCTTCTTGGAGGCCAGCACCATATCCTTGCCGGCATAGAGCCCGGAAAGCTGCAGATTGTGATTGCCCACACTGCTGATATACATGCTGCCGTCTGTCAGAGCAGACAGGCTGCCCGTCAGGTCGACGTCAATTGGCTTGCCCGCCGCCCCGATGTCAGCACTGCCGCCTTCGAGAATCAGATTCTTTCCGTTCAGGTTGGCACTGCCATCCGTCAGGGAGTTGGTCACGCCGGCTTTGCCCAGAACGCGGATATCACCTGTGCTGGTCGTTACCTTGCCCAGTTTCAGGACAGTATCCTTGTTCTCGCCGAAGGTACGGCCGGCCACATAGATATTGCCGTCGGATTGGATATTCAGTTCACCTTTGGCTTCGATGCCCACAGGCACCTTGCCGTAGATGCGGAACACATTTTCACCCTTGTCATTCTTGGTATAGCCCACATCGGAAACATTGGCGTTGACAACCTTCTTCAGATCGTCGAGCCGTTCATCCGTGGTAATACCTTTGACCAGAACATCTTCGGCCGCTTTGTCAGAGCCAATGTTCTTCGCGTGGAGCGTGATATTCTGACCGGAGATGTTGGCCTGCTTGAGCTCTGTATCCGTGCTACCCTGCTGCTTATTGACGATGGCATCGCTGATGGCATAGAGCAGTTCATTTTCAGTCCAGCCGGCACCAGCCTTCTGCAGATCAGCCAGATGATTCTTGGCTGTGTCGCTTTTAGCCAGGTAGTCGTCAGCACTCGTATAATCGCCATAGCGGTCTTTCAGGGTCTGATAATTGACGTCATTTTCAGCTGCTTCTTCCTTGTTTGCATAAGCAGTCTTCAATTTTAGGTACTGCGCAAATTCAGACTGGACACCGGCCTTGTATGCGGCCACGTCTTCTGCCTGTTTCTGCTTGTACTGGCCATCGCCATCAATCAGGCCCAGGTCTTTCCAGCCCTGAACGAGGGTTGCCGTATTGCCGCGGTCGATGGTATCGCCGCTGGGCAGGGCATCGATGATGCTGCCCGTCGCATCCAGCTTCACATCACTGTCCGTCGATTTGATGATGCCGACACGCATATCGCTGTCTTCTGCTGCATAGATATCGCCCTTAGCCGTAATGTTGACACTGCTGGAAAGCGGGTTCAGCGCGTCCACAGCGGTATCCGGTGTTTCCACCTTCAAAGCCGTCGCGGCCGTACCAACACCTCCCTGCTGGCTGACCAGATTGATGCGGTTGCCTTTGACAGTTGTACCCGTACCATTCTGAGTCAGATTGCCCAAAACAGTCAGGCTGACATCACCATTCGTGTTCTTTGCCTGAACGAGATTGACATGACCCGCTTTGCCATAGGCACCATCAACGGTGATATTCATATTGCCGCTACCGGTATTGGCCGCGTCGAGTTTCACAGTATCGCCAAGAGACTCGATGGCAATATTCGTCAGGCCGTTTTTGGCACTGAGCTTGATGTTGTCACTCTTGAGCAGGCCGCCGTTCTGGTTGATGGCACCTTCCTGCGAAGTGATGGCAATGGTCGAGCCCGCACCGCTCTGGCTGGACTGGATCTTGCCGGCCAGGGTGACACCAGCCTTGCTCGTCACATTGATGGCCGAATTGCCATCCTGATTGCCAAGGAAGCCGATATTGATGCCGTGGTCCGCCTTGACACTGCCCACATACTGCTGGGCCGTACCCGTGTTTGTATCCCATTCTGTGCGTTCCCAATGGAACCAGCCTAAAAAGCCCGTCTTCCAGCGCTTGGTGACCACTGGCTGCGTCCGGTCATTGTTCAGGACGACATTGTCGTAAACAAAGACATACTGTTTGTCTTTATTCGTGAGACTGCTCGTATCGATATAGACGCCGTTATCATTGGTAAAGGTATTGTGACCCATATCCTGCGGCGTGATTTCCTGTTCATACTTCGCCAGTTCCGTTTCATCCAGCGTCGTGACAGCACCCCAGAGACCGGCTTTATGGTCATGCTTGTAGTGTTTCCTCGTCGTGACTTTCTGGCCGCTGGTCCAGTTGTAGCGCAGATTCTTCTGCGGATTGTACTGCGAAGAAGCCCCGCTAGTGCTGAGAACCTTCCAGTCGCCTGTGGTCTTATCCCATTTTGTCAGGTCCTTGACTACCGTGCTGCCGCGGGTGTATTCCGTGAGCCGATTGGTAGAAGAGTCGGCAATGCTGATCAGGCCGTCATTCTTGTTGCTGATGAGTTTGCCCACCTGCAGATCCGTTTTCGTAGGATTGGTCACGCTGATATCATAGGCGCCATCCAGCGCAACGATTTTCCCATTGCCCGTGCTGGAAATGCGGCCGCTCAGATAAATCTTGCCGCCGTGGGCATCGATATCGGGAATGACCAGTTTCTGCGTCGACGGGTTGTAGTAGACATCGGGCTGGTACTTGTAGGTGCCGTCCGTCTGCAGGACTTTGCCACCCGGTTGTACGAGATAGTACGTCCCTGTCGTGATGACCGCATCGGACAGATCCTGTTTTCCCATACGCGCCCAGCTGCGATCCAGCTTCTGGACTTTCGACGTGACTGCATCGGCAACGGTGACTTCGTATTTGCCATAGCCGCTCTGGATCAGGCCATTGACATTGATGTCCGACGCATTGATGTAGATGTTATCACCGGCAATGCGCGAACCGCTGCCGTTGAGCACATCATCATGCGTCCGGTCTTCCCGATGGACACGGGAGGTGTTTTCATAGCCATAGGCTTTGTTGAATTCATTTACTTCGCTGTTGAAATACTTGTCTTTGTACACCTCTTCCGGGTTGCCGCCGATGTTGACGATCCCCTGGGTAAAGCCCTGGCTGATGCTCTTGCCGGCCGTCAGGTGGATTTCCTTGCCGTTGACTTCCGCCGTGCGGTTGCCTTCGCCCTGCAGGAGGATGCTGTAGTTCTTGTTCTCTACATTGACGACACCATTTTCCGCCTCCACATTGCCGTTGATTTCGATATCGGCCTTCGGGACGAGTTCGGCATCGACTTTCTTGCCCGTCTTCTTGCCCTTTGCATCGACTTCATCAATCTTTGCCTTGATGGCAGCCGTGCCGTAGTCACTCTTGATGGTGACTGTTCCACCGGTACTGGTGGCAGCATCGGTGCTGACCGTCAGGTTGACGGCAGCGGCTTCATCCTGATTGGCACTCTTGATGACGGCAGCAGCGTCCTTGGCCAGGGACTGGCCGTTGTAATGGATTTCACCGCCCGGATTGACTGCCTTCACATCCCCCACTTTCAGATAAAGATTCGTATGGTTTTCCACGGTGACTTCCGGACTTCCCTGTGCCTTCAGCGCACCGGCGCCCTTCAGGCTGCCTGCTTCCACCACGATATTGCCGCCCGAAGCGACGATATCCGGCAGGACGATGGTATCCACCGTAAGCCCACTGACAGGCACCAGATACTCCTTGCCGTCTGGCCCGATTGCCTTAGAAAGAAGGCCGAGGTTGTCGAGTTCGTTATAGATGCGCGTCTGCTCATCCTGGTAGCCTTTCAGAGCCGTCAGGTCCTTGCTGTCACTGTACTGACTGATCAATGTAGCCAGTTCATAGTAGCGTGCCATCAGGGCATTGGCGTAATCGATGCGCGCATAAGTGATCTTTGCCGTATCGATACCGCTCGAAGCGTCAATCGTTGGCCGCTGGACAGCCTTTTCCTGTCCTTTGACGGCTTTGACGGCGGCCAGTTCATCGTTGTCCAGGACAACAATCTGTCCCGACCCGCCGATGACGATCTTCTGCTTATTCTGTGCGCCGGCCGTCACCTTGCCGTCAATCTGTACATAGTTATCCGTCTTGTCGTTGATGCTGTCGGACTTCTTGCCAACGGACGTGCTCGTGAAGTTTTCATTGGCATCGCTGTGATACCAGGTGTACTTCACAGACTGTTCCCGCAGGTATTTGCCGGCTTCATCGGCATACGCATGGATATGGCGTACACTGGAGACTTCGGCGCCCTTGCCGACGACGACCTGGTTGGCCTGTGTCAGGGTATCCTTGAATTTCGGAACGGCTACAGAAAGCGCCGTCTTGTTGTAGGCTTCCGATTCGACAGTAAGGTCCAGGTTATCCATGACGCCATTCGCGTCTTTGCCCGCATAGAGATTGACATCATTCAGGCTGTAGACTTTGCCCTGGATATCGACTTTGTTGGTCCGCTGCAGAGTGTTCTTCACATCCGACGAAGCACCGCCAGCGGCCCCGCCCTGGGTATCGGCTACGCCTTTGGCCGTCACAGCCCAGTCGTCCGAAGCCGACAGGGTGATATTGCCGTTCGCCGTATCCGTGCGCAGGGATGTCTTTCCATCGGTACGGATGGCATTCTGGCTGGTCAGGTTATTGTCCACATCCACCCAGGTAGCTGCGCCGGCACCGGCTGCTTTGATGTAGCCGGCCGCATTGATCTTGCCGCCCGATTCAGCTGCCAGAATCTGGCTGCCACTGCTCGTAAGGGACGCATTGCCGGCATCCACAGTGGCCGTGCGGTTCACCGTATCATTGAGCTTGGCGCCCTGCACCGCGACACCGCCATACCCGCTGCCTTCAACAGCATACGTCTTGTTCTGACCGAGGTTTGCCTTGCTGTCCGCCTTAGCCGTGAGCGTGCCGCCGCTGGTGATCTGACTGCCCGTCAATACGACATCAGCAGCACCGCTGGCCGTATTATCGGCCTTGGTGGCACTGGCACCGACGACGGCTGCCTTCGTGGCATCGGCGTTCAGGTCCATATGGTCCGTCTGGTCCGACTGGATAGCCACGTCACCTTTCACATCCCAGCTGCCTTTCAAGGTAACCTTACTGCCCGTATACGTCTTGTTGTCCACTGCACCGGCCAGATCACCGCTGATCATGCCACCACCGCTGCCATCGGCCGTCGTCAGATTATGCGTCGTGCCGCTGGCATTGACGGACAGCGATTTGAGCTGTGTCTTGTCGCCATTCAGTGTGATGGCCGCCATATTGGCATCGTTTTCCGTGCCGCTTCCCGTATAGGCCAGATTCGTGCCGCTGGCGAAAAGTCCGCCAACGGTGATGCCGCGGGCATCGGCTGCGGTCTGCGTCGTATTGGCCGATATCACGTTCAGAGCCGTTCCCCTGTCTTTCTTGAAGGAAGCCTTGCCCAGTGTCACCTCTGTATCGATGTCCGTATTGGCTGTTGCCGTATTGACGACGGCCGTACCGCGGCCGGCCGCTGCAAAGCCCTTGACCTTGGCTTCACTGTTGTTTTCTCCATTCTGGCTTTCGGCGCTGGCTGTGATTTCTGCCTTGTCAACATCGAGAGTCGTGCCGTCAGCTATCTGGACGCCGGCTTCGCCTTTGGCAGAGGCCGTTGCCACAGACGCACTGGCACTGCCGAGAAGGGCAACAGAGAGACTGCCCGTTTCCGCCGTGACAGCCGGACGGGTCGTGGCCTGCAGGCTTGCAGTCTGACCACGGAAGACGCTGTTTTTCTTGCTGTCGCTCTGCGCGACGAGAATCTTGGATGCACCCTCGTCACTTGCCAGGGCAACGACGCCGTTGGCACCGACCAGGCCGAAGGAGCCACCGTACGTTCTTGCAGACACAATATTGGCCTTATCGGCCTGCAAGTCAGCCGTTCCCTGGGCCGTATGCAGCGCACTTCCCTTGACTGCAAGATTCACATCACTGGTATTGTCTGCCTTGGAAACAAGGGCTCCGGCCGTCACGAGACCTGCCGTCGCGCCGTAAACCGACGACGCCGTCTGGGATACATCTGCTGCTTTCATGGTGATATCTTGGCTGCCGGAAGTCAGCGTGGAATCCACAGCTTCGATTTTCGTCTCACCGCTGGAGCTACTCTGGGCATAGGCTGCGCTGACAGCAGCCACACCGGCGATATTCGCCTGATACGCATCGATGCCCGTCTCGCCACTCTGCGCAGCTGCCACAGAAAGGGCCTTGCCCGCCTGCAGTTTACTGCCACTGATGCTGACGCCGGCATCTTTCTTCGTATCGAGGACAGCAACCGTCGCACTGAGCCCCAGCGAACCCGAAACGCTGGCCGCAGCTGCTGTAATCTGGGCATCGGTCTTGCGATTAGCTCGGAGGGCCATCGTATCTGTCGTGGTGATATCAGAGTTCGTCACTGCCACCTGGGTCCCCTTGGCGTCGCTCTTGCCGGAAGAAGCGGTGACGCCGGAAGCATCGGTGCTCTTGACGCCCGTATCCGTATTGTGGAGGGTGTCCCTGACCACCTTGCTGCTGGCTGTAGTGCCATCGGCAGTGGCCGTCTTCTGGGCATCCAGGGCCGTATTGGCCTTCTGCAGCACAGCGGCGGTATCAAAGGAAGCTCCGTTGTTATCGCTGCTGCCGTAGGTATCCGCCAGTTTGGTGCCGATGGAGGTCACCATCACGTTGGCATTGATGCCCAGGCCACCTACTGTGGCGCCCACCAGGTTCTGATCCACGTCCAGTTCTTCCCGGGAGGCAACAGCCGCTTTCCGGGCCGTGACGGTGCTCTGGTTCACCTTGGCCAGGGTGGAGGTGCCGATGGTGTTCACACCCACGCCCGTAGCAATGGCGGCACCGCCTGCACCGAGACTGGCCGCATTGAACTTGGTGGTCACCTTATTGTGGGCGTCCACGGTGAAGTCCTGATCGGCCGTCACTTTGCTGTTGTCCACCACTGCCGAAGTCTGGCTGTTCACATTGTTGACGGAAATCGTCGAAGCAGCAGCCCCCACGGAACCGGACACGCCGGCCACCACTGTGGTCACACTTGTGCTGCTGTTCGCCGCCACATTCACGGAACCGGAATCGCTCAGGCTGCTGTCTTTTTTCGCCGCAACCGTGCTGTCCACAAGTTCTGCATCCGTGGTGAAGTCATCGTTGACCACGCCCACGCCAGCTCCCACGGCACCGGAAACCATGGCCGCCGACACCGCTGCCGAAGCGCTGACCAAAGTGGTCTTATGGTCGTGCTTGGCCGAGATTTCCAGCCCCTTGTTGGTGCTGGTGATGTTCTTCATGGTGGCGGTCACGGAGCCATCCAGTCTGGTGGCCGCTGCCGTTGCTGCTGCGGCACCTGCACCGTAGACCCCGCCGGCCCCGGCCACACCGTCCGCGTTGGTGACCACCGTAGACTGCTGGTCCGCCGTTACAGCCACATTCCGACCGTTGACGGTCTTCTTCGCCGTATCCGTGCCGCTCAGTTCCGCAGCCGTATTCCGGCTCAGGAGCAGGGTATCCGAAGCCGCGCTGACACCGGCCCCGCCATCGGCGCCGATGCCCACGGACAGGGAGCCCACATGGCTTTCGCTCTTCGTCACATCCTCAGCCTGTACGGCCACGTCGTCGGCCGTGCTGTTATCGAGATTTTTATTGATGTCCGTATTAGTCACCGCCGCCCGGGTGGTGCCGCCAATGTTGTTCACGGTCACCGTGCCGGCTGCGCCCACGGCCACATTGTCGGAGCCGGCCAGACCGGCGGTCAGGGCCACGCTGTTCAGGGCATGCTGACCAGACGCAGTCACGACCACGCCCTTCTGCTTGTCACCCACCGTCCCGTTTTCCTTGCCCCGGGCCTCCAGGGAACTGTCTTCCACGGTGCTTTCCGTATTGCCCGTGATGGCATTGTAGCTGACGCCCATGCCGAGACCGGCATTGCCAGCCGCGCCGCTCACGGTCCCGGCAAAGTTCGTCAGGTTTTCTTTGCCGTCTGCCAGTACACCGATGTTGCCGCTGCTCGTAATGGTGCTGCCCGTCACAACGGCCTGCACATTGTTGCCAATCTGGTTCACGGCAATATTCCCCGCAAGGGCTGCCTTGCCGGCCACGGCCGCGCCAAGACCGACGGACGTAATGGCCGAGTCGCCTGCCGCCTGCACGGTGGTATGCTTGTCTCTCACCGTGCTGCCGCTCAGGGCAGCCGTGGTATCCTGGTTAATCCGGTTCACGCTGACACCGGCACCGCCGGCAAAGTCACCGCCGCCGGCGCCCACCACAGCCAGGCTGTTGATGGTGCTCTTGCTGTCCGCCTGGACCGTCACATAGGCGCCTTTATCCGTATCTTTATCAACCTTGCTGTCCTGTACTTCCGCCGTCACAGCCTTGTTCACCAGAGCCGTGGCCGCTGCGCCCTGGATGGCCACCTTGCCGGCACCGCCCACGCCCACAGCGGCCGTGGTCAGGGTGGAACCATCCACCGCCTCGACGGACGTGGACCCGTTCTTCACATGGGTCAGGGTGGTCTTGTTCAGGGCCGCACGGGTCTTCTGGCTGGCTTTGGCTGTGCTGGTGGAGGCGCCGCCCACATCGTTGTAGGCCACGGCGCCGCCCAGGGCCACCTTGCCGCTGGCACTGACATTGCCGGCAGCAGCCACCCGCACATCGTCGCTTTCGGCTTTCACTTTCACAGCTTTGGCATTGGCCACTGCAGTATCTTTTACCGTATTGGTCCCGTCTTCAGGGCACACTTCCCCTACTGCGGCTTCCGTGTCACTGCCGCCGTGGTTCACCACCACGGTTCCGTTCACCGCAGCCGTCTGGCTGGCGGCCACAGCAGCCCCGATGCCATAAATCTTGCCCGTATTCTTGCCTTCCACATCCACGCTCACCCCGGTGGCGGGCGTCTTCGCCGTTACGCTGCCTCCGGCCAGGTAGGCACCGATGTGGTTGTCCAGGCCATTGTAGGCCAGGGCGGCCCCCACGCCTGCCGTTTTGCCGTAGGCCACGGAGCCGGCCACGTTCACGGCCTGGGCATTGCTGGACGCATGCACCTTCAGGTCATCCGTGGTCAGGGTGGAATCCGTCACCTGGGACTGGATCCGGTTGTCCTGATCCTGCCAGGTCACGCTGCCCATCCCGCCGAAATCCTTGGAACCGGCGGCCACACCGGCCGTCACGTTCACCGCCAGGCTGTCCGCTTCGGCCTGGGAAGTGATTTTATCCGCCGTCAGGGTGGCGCCATCGATCTTGGCCGCAAAGGTATTGTCCAGATTGGCCACGTTCACGGCTGCGCCGGCCGCATTGTCCTTGGAGCCGGCCACCACAAAGGCGGCACCCACACTGAGGCTGCCCTTGTTGCCGTCGAAGTCCACGGTTTCACCGGCCGTATCCAGGCCATTGTCAGCATCGGAAGTCTTGTAATAGGAAGAACCATCCGTATCCACCCCTGCATCCTGGAGCAGGCTTTCCTTCACCCGATAGGTGCCCAGCTGATTCTCATAGGTCTTGGCCTCATCCGACCCACTGGTGGTATCATGGGCTTTCACGGCAATGAAATCTGCCGTGATGTTAGCATTCTTCGAAATATCTGCGCTCACCGTATTGTGCAGCCCGTTGTAGAGCATGGCACCGGTGAAAGCGTTGTCCGTGCCGTTGCCGCCCACGGCCACGCCGGCAGAGATGGCCGCCGAAATCTGTTTGGTGGCCAGGAGACCCTGCACCTGGGTATCCCCGATGTTGCCATAGGTACCGCCGTGGATCCCGGCTTCCAGGTTGTTGTTGATGTTGGCCACAGTCAGGCTGCCGCCGGCCGCGTTGCCACCGCCGATGGCCACGTCCGCATTGACGCCGCCGGTAACCTGCAGGTCGCTTTCGTAGGCCGTCACGTCGACGTTTGCTTTTTCCGTGGCCGATTTCCCGGTCACCGTATTGTTTTCCGCCAGGGCCTTGACGTCCTTCTCGATCAGGTTCACCGAAGCCGAAGCCCCGCCGGCAAAGTTATTGCCAGCCTGACCGCTCTTGGTAAGGGCCAGGGCCGTGCCGGCCGCCACGGAGGTACCGCCGCTCAGGGCTTCGATGTCCAGGTTCTTCACCCCGGTCAGTTTGCTGTTGCGCACGGCGGCTTCGATGGTATTGTCGATGGAGTTCATGCCCACGGCACCGCTGAAGGCCACACTGGTGTTGTCCTTGCTGCCCTTGCCCTTGCGCAGGGAAATGGCCGCGCCGCCGCTGTAGGCCCCCACATAGGCCGTATCCCGGGCGCCCACGCTCATGGCTCCGTCGTTATTGAGTTTCACCGTGGCGCCGTCCACCACTGCCTGGGTGGTATCATCCACCAGGTTCAGGGAAAGGCTCCCGGCCCCGGCCAGGCTGAAGGAAGGCGCCGTATCCGACTTGGTGGGCACTGGGGTCTTGGTACCGCCCTGGCTCTTGCCGCCGGTGTTCACCCAGGTGATGGCATCCTTCACTTTATTGGAAACGGTCCCTACGGCAGAAGTGACGGTACCCACAGGATTCGTCACTTTGCCGAACAGGTTGCCCACGCTGCCCATTCCGCCCTTTTCCGTCTTGCCTTTTTCCGGGTCCGTGCCGCTGGAGGTCACACCTCCGGCCACGCTTACGGCGTTCATCAGGCCGGTGGTCTCTGCATTTACCTGGAGGGAGGCTGCTTCAATCTGTCCTTTGTCATCGTCATCATCGGCGGTGGTAATGTTTTCCACGGCAGCCCGGTTGGTCACGTCGATGTTGTTCACCGCCACGGCGATCCCGGCCGCGGCTGCCCCGTTGGCCGCGGACAGGGACAGGATGGCATTGTTCACATTGGTATTGTTGTACCCGGTGATGGCAATGCTGCCCCTATGGTTTTTGGTCTCATCTTTCACGGCCTTCAGCAGGGCGTCCTTATCCACCAGCACCTGGTTGGAGCTGTCGCTGTTGGTCAGAGCCATCATGCCGCTGATGGCCGAGCCGTCCGCCTTGCCGGCAGACAGCATGACCCCGGTATGGAACACGTCGGAGCTGCTGGCAAGGACCATATCCCCGGCCGTCAGGCTGGCACCCTTGGCCACCTGGACCAGCGTATTGTTATCGAAATCCTGGTAGTCGAAACTGCCGCCGATTCCCACCCCGTCCACTTTGCCGGTGGCCGCATTGTTCAGCCAGAATTTGCTCTTGCCGGTCATGGTCACATCTTTGATGGCTTCATCGGCCTGCAGGTTCAGGGTATCGCCAGCCGTCAGCTGGGCATTTCTCCCCACCTGCACCTGGCTGTCGAAGTTGAAATCCGAAACGGTGACGGAAGCCGCCGTGGCCACTGCCGTGTCCTCGCCGCCCTTGGCCGAAGCTGCCGCCGAAATATTGGCATAATTATTAGGGCTCAGGTATTCCATGGACGAGCTGACCACATCCATGGGGCTGGTCAGCAGGTTCGTGATCTTCGTCTGTACTTCTTCCTTGACCGCGCGCAGCGGGTCCTGGGCCTGGATATCCTGATAGAGCGTCATGGCCTTGTTCTGCAGTTCCAGGAACTGATTGTACAGATTCCAGCTGGTGGCCGCCAGGTTCGTCACTTCGTTGAGCGTTCCCTCCGCAGTGAGGTTCGTCCCGTCGGGGGCATGCTTCAGATAGTTGGTATAGAAAGTCGTGCTGATCCCCTCGAGGGTCTTTTCCAGGGTCACCAGCTCATCATAAAGTTCCTTGAGTTCAGGAAGCTGGTCCATCTCTTTCCAGTCCTTCATCTCTTCAGCAGCGGATTTTACGGCCTGGACACTGTCGTCCAGCCCCTTCTTGATTTCCGCCACCCGGTTGTACTCCATCCGGGTGCTGGTCTTAAGGGAAAGGTCTTTCCCTGCCTTCATCTGGGCCTTCTTGTCCTTCGTCCCATCTTCTACCGTCACGTTGGCCGAATTCTTCATGCCGCCGAACACGGACCCCACGGCAATGGTCACCGTATCGGAATCACTGTCCGTGTTCTTGAAGGTGCTGGTGACACCGGAAGCGGTCAGCAGGGTATCATACACCGTATTGTTGGCGGAAGCTTGCAGGGAGCCGTTCTTGGCTTCCATCACCGAATTCTTGCCGAAATTCACCCTGGCCGTGGTCGTTTCGTCGGCCACGGTGATGGCGGCCCCGGCGGACAGGGTGTTCCCCAGGGTATCCGTCAGGGATTTGGAACTGGTGGAGCCGCTGGAAGCAGGCGTTCCGGTATTCTTGGAGGACTTGCTCAGGGCGTCCTTCACCAGGGGATTTTCCTTGACTTTCCCTACGATGCCCTGCACATCGGCAGCCTTCATGACCCCCTTCATAAGCTGGGCTTTGAACTTGCCCTGGCCCAGGTTGTTGTTGGCGCTGTGGGTATTTTCCTCCGTATGGTTGGTGGCCGTAAGGGTCACATCCTGGTCCGCCTTCACCGTTCCCTGTACGTCAATGGAGGCATCCCCATCGTGGACGATCACATCCACAGCTGCCGTACCCACGGCGGTATCCGGGGCCTGGGCGGCAGCCGCCGTGTTCAGGCTCTGGGTGGTGGCCGCGTCCATCTTCACGCTGCCCTTATCGGCTTCTGCCGTACCGTTCACCTTGATCTGGGCATTGTTATCGCTGTTGGTCACCGCCACGGCGGCCACGATGCTGGAAGAACCGGCACCCAGCATGCCGGCTTTAACCACCGCATTGGCACTGTTGGTCACGGAAGAAGTGGCGTTGGCCTTCACCTGCAGGGCTTCCTGCTTGTTGCCGTCGCTGTCCGTGGTATCCTTGCCGGTGGCCTTCACTTTGCCGTCAATCTGGACGGTGGCTTTGTTGTCCACCTGGGCATAGCTCACCCCGGTGGCCGGGATCTGGCTGGGGATCTGTTTGAGATATTTCTTGCCGGCAGCCACCGTACCGGCGGTGCCGTCCAGGTTGGCCTCAGCCTCCGCCTTCACCGTATCCCCGGTGACCGTGGCATCCTGGCCCACAGTGACGCTGGCTTCGTTTTTCAGCAGCATCACATTGGCCCCCACCGGCACCACGTAGCTGAGAGTATCCCCCAGTTTATCCGTAACGGAATTGCCGCTGTCCACATAGGTGTTGTCGGCGCTGGCCTTCATGTCCACGGCACCCTGGGCCGTCACATTTCCCTGCACATCCACTTTGGCCACGGTCTGGGCAAAGCCGCTGGCATTGCTGGAATAGGTTTCCTCCCCTTCCTTGAAATAGCCGTTGGTGGCTTTGGCGGTCAGGGTGGCATCCCCGGCAGCTTTCACCGTGCCATGGTTCTCCACGCTGGCAGTGATGGTCTTGGGGACATTGATGTCCGTGCCGCCCAAAAGCCCGGTGGTGTTCACCAAATCATTGAAGGCCTGATCCAGGCTGTTGGCCGCGTCGGACCGGGCGGACAGGACCACGTCTCCGCTGCCGTCCTTTACGGCGGTCAGCGAGGTCAGTCCACTGGCTTTCTGTTGTTCGGCGTCCAGCTTCACCAGCTGTGAGAAATCTGTAATGCCCGTATTGATGGCCGCTCCCTTTTCGATGCCGCCGACAGCCGTACCATCGATGGTGTCTTCGGTCAGGTTCCTGCCCACAGCCACCTTGCCGGCATAGAGCTTCACATCATTGGCGGCGTTGATCTTGCCCAGCACGCTGATGGTACCGCTGGCATTGATCCGGATGTTGGCAGTCCCGTTCTTGATGGCGTCCAGTTCCGTATCCTCATAGGCACCGGTAGCAAAGTTCCCCTTCAGGATTTCATAGGATCTCTGATCCTTATCCGTAAGGTCCTGGGTCCAGGAAGGAGCCATCACATAGAGAGCTCCCGTATTGATGACACCGCCCTTGCCCACGGCCATGCCGCCGGGGCTCAGGAAGAACAGATTGCCGCCGATCTGCTTGTTGCGGATGGCATTCAGGGTCCCGTTGATATCAATCCGGGTTTCCACGAAGTTCAGCAGGTTCTGGGCTTCTATATTTATATTGTCTTTTTCCGTATGGAAATACAGATTGGCGATTTTGCCGGCATCCAGCTGGAATTTCTTGAACTGGTTGATGGCATTGTTCTTGCCGTTGTACTGCTGAGCGTAGATATTGAATACCCCATTCTTGTCCTCATAGTTCGTCCCGTTGGAAGCGGTGATGCTCCCGGCCAGGGCGGTGAGAGGCTGGCTGGCGAAGCTGGCGCTCAGGCAGGCAGCCAGGATTCTCCGGCTCAGGTCATCCTGTTTCACAGCTTTGTACGTTTTCTTGTGTTTGTTTCTATACAAGGCACTCATGGCTGCCCTCCTTTAAAATTGTCCGTTGACAGTGAAATGGATCCGTCCCCGGCTCTGTTCTTCTCCGTTGATGGTCCGCTGCAGCGGAAGCCCCAGGGCCACGTTCAGGGAAATTTTCTCCGTCAGGTCCGCTTTGATCCCCACGCCGGCACCCATCAGGCTCCGGTCTCCAAAGGCGCTGCTGCCCCAGATCCGGCCCCCGTCCAGGAACAGGTACCCGTTCACTTTTCGCTCTTTATCCAGGGGTACACTGTATTCGGCGCTGGCGGAGAAGCCTCCGTCCCCGCCGATCAGGCTTTCCGTATAGCCCCGCACGCTGTACATGCCCCCCAGGTAGAACATTTCACTGCTGGGCAGGTACTGGGTGCTGGACAGCTGGCCGTCCAGACGGAAGGTCCACTGCTGGCCGGCTTTGTAGGCTTTCTGGTACAGGCCGCTGAATTCGTATTTGCCGAAGTTCCGGTGGTTGTCGTACAGGTCCTTGTACCGGCCCACCCGGTATCCGTGTTTCTGGTACAGCACGGAGGAATCTCCGTAGTTCAGCTGGTCGTAGTACAAAAGGCCCGTATCCACCGTATCGTCCACCCAGTGTGTCCGCAGGCCCAGGCTGGTGCCGAAGTCGGTCTGGGACCGCTGGTGGCCGTATTCAAATCCCCATTCGGACTTTTTCCGTTCCGTGGTCTCGATGGGAGAGACCAGGAAGGCGGTGGCCACGTAGGAATGGCCCCGTACCCCCATGGCTTCAAAGGGGCCGTCGGTGATGTGCACGCTGTTGGTGCTGTAGCTGAGGCCCGCCCGGGTCCCCGTCCGGTTGATGGGGGTGCTGTAGCTGCCGGCCACCGCCTTCATCCCTTCAGACCGGATGGTGCTGAGGAACAGATGGTCCCGGTTCCCGGAAAGATCCCGGTCCTGCCAGAACAGACCGGCCCGGTACAGGCCGCTGGTCTTGCTGCCGGCGTTGTCAAAGAACACCCCGGTCACCTGTTTCTGGGGTTCCTGCACTGCGATCACGTAGTCCGTGGTGCCCGGTTCCTTCCCGGCTTTCAGGGCAATCCGCAGCTGGGCATCATTGGTGGCGTTGAACCGGAGCAGGTCTTTGTTCAGTCTGTGCATGGAGGAAATCTGGCCGGGTTCGATGTGGAGCCGGTCCGTAATGTATTTCTCCCGGGTGCTCCGGTTGCCGGTGACTTCCACCTGGCCGTTCTTCCCTTCCACCAGTTCGATCTTGACCCGGCCGTCCCGGATGGTCTGGGGTGCCAGGAAGGCCCGGCAGGTCAGATAGCCTTTTTCCTGGTACAGGCCATTGATCTTGCCCACCAGGGCATACAGGTCATCCAGGGTCGCGTCCTTCCCCTCATATGCTCCGGTGATTTTCTGCAGTTCTTCTTGGGAAAGGACCTGGGATTCCGGCAGTTCCACCTGCTTCAGCAGGAAGTGGACAGCCCCCTTCTGTGCTTCTTCCGGACCTTCCGCTCCTTCCACCTGTTGGGTATTCCGCCCTTCCTGGATTTTCCGGGCAATGCGCTGTCGTTCCAGGTATTGGCGGGTGCGGTTCAGTTCCACCCCGCTGTCGTTATATCCGGCAGGATGGGCCGGGGCATTGGCTGCTGCGGTGGTTGCCCACAGGCAGGGAGCAGCCAGCAACGTCAGCAGGATACTTGCTGTCAGTCTATGGTTCATCATAAGAGTTCTCCTCTCTCAAAGCTGGGATTCCGTTCATAGTGATTCATTATTATTATAAAAAATCACAGAGTCCTCAGAGAACTTTTGTCACAAAAGGGCGGTTTTTGGGCATAAAAAACGGGGTGTTGCATGAGCAACACCCCTGTCAACCGTCAGCTGTCAAAAAAGGAGATGTCACACAAGATGTGCAACATCTCCTTTTTTTAAAACTTATACGATACCCCCACATTCACTTCGTGGGTCTTGGCGTCGATATCGCCTTTGAAATCTTTGTACTTGCTGTCGTTGTAGGATACGTTGGCTTCCCAGTTGTCGGTGAAGGCATAGCCTACGCCCAGTTCGTACTGGGTGATGTTGTTGCCGGTACCGAACTTGGCCCAGCCGGTGGTCTTGTCGGTAATGGGCAGACGGCCCATGGCCCCCACCTGATACCCGCTGTTGTTGTCATGATAGCCGTGCTGTTTCAGACGGTTCCGTACATACCCGCCGTACCCGTACAGATACGGGTTGAACTGATACACCAGGCTGACCTGATGGGACTGGGCAGAGGCATCATGGTCCCCTTCGTGGGCCGCATACCGGTAATCCAGGCCCAGGTTGTCGGCGATCCCTACGGTGCCGCCCACCCGATAGCGGCTGTCACCGCCAAAGTCCGTGGTCTTCCCGTCCTGTTTCCATTTGAGAGTGTTGCCCACCGTGACGTTGGCATCGATCTTTGCAGCGCCAGGAGCAATCTTGGCCAGGGGAGAAGCACAGGCCACGGTCAAAGGCAGCAGGCTCAGCACTGCAGTGGCCATCATCATTTTTTTCATGGGAAATCCCTCCTTCAATGGATTCAAACATTCATCATTCTTTCATTATACACTTTTTCATCAATTTTCGCAAAATTTCACCGCCGGACCCCGCCCAGCTTCACGGCTGCAGCCGCAGCCGCCAGAGCCGCCAGGGTGGGCAGCAGCCAGCTCATCCCCAGGGAAAACAGGGGCAGCTGGTGGTAGCAGCCCAACAGAGCCTGGACGGCACTGGTTTCCTGGAGCCCTTTGGGCAGGACGCTGAGGGCATCCCCGAAGGCCGCCACCCCCGCCAGCAGCATGGGCCACCGGTACAGCCGCCGGTCCTTCCCCAGCAGGGCGGAGGCGAAGGATGCCAGGATCAGGGTAATGGCCATGGGATACAGGAACATCAGGATGGGTACTGCCAGCACGATGATCTGGGTAAGCCCCACATTCCCGATCAGGAAGGAAATCCCGGCAAAGAGCACACAGTAGGCTTTATAGCTCAGGCTCCCGGGGAACAGATCACAAAAGGTGTTGGCACAGGCGGTGATGAGACCGATGGCCGTCTTCAGGCAGGCAAAGGTCACGATGGCCGCCAGCAGCATGCCCCCCACCGGTCCGAAATAGGCATGGGCAATCTGGGCCAGGGCAATGCCCCCGTTGGCGGAGATGGCCAGCGCTCCCAGGCTGGAGGTCCCCAGCCAGGTGATCAGGGTGTAAATCAGGGCCATCAGGAACACCACGATGACCCCCACCTTCAGCAGGTCCACGGAAATGGTCCGGGCATCCGATACCCCCAGTTCCTTCAGGGTATTGATCACCACCACGGAAAAGGCCAGCATGGCCAGCACATCCATGGTGTTGTATCCTTCCTTGAACCCGGTAAGGAAGGCATGGTCCACATAGGGTCCCTGGGGCACCCCGGCGGCAATGGATCCCATGGGACGGGCCAGGGCCACCGCCACCAGGATGGCCAGGAACGCCAGGAATACCGGGTTCAGGAATTTCCCGATGTAAACGATCAGTTTGGAAGGTTTCAGGGAAAACAGCAGGGCCACCGCCATGAACAGGAAGGTGAATCCGGCCAGCACCAGGGTCTGGTTCCCGCTGACAAAGGGAACGATCCCGATCTGGTAGGAAACAGTGGCGGTCCGGGGCAGGGCAAAGGCCGGCCCGATGGTGAGATACAGCAGCACCGTAAAGATCCGGGCAAAGGCCGGATGCACATTCCCGGCCAGTTCTTCCAGACTGCCGCTGCCGGAAAGCCCAAAAGCGATCAGGGCCAGGAAGGGCATGAACACCCCGGTGGAAATGAAGCCCAGGTTGGACCCCCAGAAATGGGAACCGGCCAGCTGGCCCATGTGCACCGGGAAGATCAGGTTTCCGGCCCCGAACAGCATGCCGAACAGCATGGAGCCCACAAAAAGATATTCTGCAGAAGTCAGTTTGTGATTCATGGCATCCTCCTTATTTGGCCGTCAGGCCGCCGTCCACGGAAACGATGGCTCCGGTCATGAAGCCATTGAGCGGAGACAGGACGGCACAGATCATGTGGGCCACTTCTTCCGGTTTCCCGATCCGTCCCATAGGATAGACGGAAGCCATGGACTCCCGGGAATAGCCCCCTTCCGCCAGCTGTTTTTCCACCAGAGGCGTATCCACATCCCCGGGGCACAGGCAGTTCACCCGGATCCAGGGGGCCAGATCCAGTGCCAGGGACCGGGTAAAAGCCACCACAGCCCCTTTGGAAGCCGCATACAGACAGCAGCCGTAATTCCCTTCCAGGGCGGCATCAGAGGCGATGTTCACAATGGAAGGGCCATCCTGGGCAAAGAGATCCAGCAGGGCCTGGGTGAGGAAAATGGTTCCCTTCACATTCACATCCATCAACTGCTGATACTCCTCTTCCGTCACATCCTGAAAGGGCTTTTCCTGATAGATCCCGGCGCTGTTCACCAGGAAATCCAGTTCCTGATGCTGCCGCTGGAGGCAGGCGGCGATTTTCCGGCAGCCTTCCACGGTGCTCACATCTCCCTGGAGATACAGGGCTTTCCCCGGCAGTCCCTCAAGACTTTCCAGGGCCTTCTTCCCCCGTTCCGGATCCCGGCCCACCAGCCAGACGGTGGCTCCATCCTGGACCAGCATCCGGGCAGCGGCCAGGCCGATGCCGGAAGTCCCTCCGCTGATCACACCCCTTTTGTTCTCCATTCCATATCCGATCATATCTTCTTCTCCTTTGCATACTGGGGTCAGCACAATAAAAAAGGAGATACCGTTTCCACGATATCCCCTCTTTGCTAAGCTGGTTGTTCCTTGCAGATATCTATATATCTTACAGTTTCACAACGTTGGCAGCCTGTTCGCCACGGTTGCCTTCGACAACGTCGAATTCTACAGCCTGGCCTTCTTCCAGAGTCTTGAAGCCTTCACCCTGGATTGCGGAGAAATGAACGAATACATCGCCGCCATCTTCCCGTTCGATGAAACCATAACCCTTTTCAGCATTAAACCATTTAACTTTGCCAGTCATCTTTACTTGGCCTCCTAAAAAATATTGCGAAAAACGATCCAACTATATGTGATACCTGCGTGAGTTCAACATTCAGTAAGTCCGTTGTTTCTGTTCTCCATTCTAGCATAACCCCTGGACTTTTACAAGCAAAAGAATTGGGCCTATACAGAAAACTCAGGGTATTTTCAAAGATTTTTGAGAAAATTGACGGACCAGCTCTTCTTTTTGTTTTTTTGCCAACTGTTTCAGGGCATATTCCCGGCGAAGAGCCGTTTTCCGGTCCGGCAGTTCCTCAAAATAAGCCAGGTCCACCGCTTTGAAGGCCCGTGTGTATTTGGCCCCGGACCCGCTGCGGTGCATGGCCAGCCGGTGGGCCAGGTCGTTGGTCCAGCCGGTGTACAGGGCGCCGTTGGCACAGCGCACCATATAGACGTAGGCGGTCATTCCTTTACGACTTCCACCTTTTCCATCACCACATCCTGGAGAGGCCGGTCGGCGAAATCCGTGGGCGTGGAACCGATCTTGTGGACCACGTCCATCCCTTCCACGATTTTCCCGAAGATGGCATGGTGGCCGTCCAGCCAGGGAGTAGGCACCAGAGTGATGAAGAACTGGCTGCCCCCGGTGTTGGGACCGGCGTTGGCCATGGACAGGATTCCTTCCCCGCTGTGGGCCAGACCGGGACCGAATTCATCATCGATGGTGTAGCCGGGGCCGCCCATGCCGGTACCGGTAGGGTCCCCGCCCTGGATCATGAAATCATCGATGACCCGGTGGAAGATCACCCCGTCATAGAACCCCTTCTCCACCAGTTCCAGGAAGTTCCCGGCAGTTTTGGGAGCCTTGTCTTCAAACAGTTCAGCTGTAAAATCTCCCAGGTTGGTATGGAAATGCACTTTTTTGTTCATGTTGTTCACCTCGTTGTTGTGTGGGCTGCCCTTTAGCAGCCCCTGGAAATCGTTCCTGCAGGGGCGGCAGGCCCGGCCGCCCGTCAAATCACCGTTTGTCCGTACGGTTTGCGGGCCGCCCGGCGTGCGGCCCCTACGGTTTACAGGGTTCAAAATCAATTGGCAAAATTGATTTCCACCGGCCGTTGACCATTGACAGCTGACCGCTGACAGGAGGTGCTCCGCACCTCCTTAAAATTCCCGAATCACCAGATCCGACAGATCCATCTCCACCCGTCCCTTGCCGGGGACGGAAGCCAGGGCCACCAGATGTCCCTGGGTATCGATGTAGAAATTGTCCTTCTGGAACCGGGCCCCTTCTCCCAGGTCCGCCAGCCGTTCCCGGATGGCTTCCTGCCGGTTCTGCCCCAGGAAGTACTCCAGAGGAAGCCGGCTGCCGGTAACCAGATCGAACACCAGCCCATAATGGAGATCCGTGATCCGGGCCGTCAGCAGGGAGGGATCAGCCCCTCCCTGGAGCGGGGACACATAGGCATAGTTCTTCAGCCGGGTCCAGCTGGCCAGGCTGTTCACTTCCGTCACCGGATAACTCCGGTACAGGATGGGATCCCCCTGGAACACCAGGCTCAGGATCTGCCGGCGGTTGTAGGTCACCCTGCACTGGAGCCCGCTTTCCACCGGGCCGGTAATATGCCGGTACACGGACAGGTAATTGCCCAGTTCCTGGTTGATCCGGTCCTGGACCTGGGACGTGACCCCTCCCGTCACCTGGGGAAAGATGGTCCGGTAGCCTTCATTGGTGATCTGGAGGGGCTCCCGTTTGTCCCGGGGGCTGGCTCCTTTTTTGGCCGGCACGGTGTACCAGCCGGTAACCCCGTCCCGGGTGGCCACTTTGGCCCACTCCAGCCCGTTGATTTCCCGTTTCCCGAAGATCATTCCCTGGGCGCCCGCAGGAGCCGGCCGCAGGATGGTTTCCGGTTTTTCCTCCGGAAGGCTCCGGAGATAGCCGCCGCTGAACAGCACCCGTTCCATTTTGTGTTCCCGGGTGACAAATTCCACCCGGGCGCCCTGCACTCCTTCCCCCGGTGCCAGGGCTTTGGTTTCTGAAGGAGCCGCTGTCTCCGCCGCCTGTCCGGTTTCCGCCGGCTGGCTCCGGACGCAGCCCCCGGCCAGCATTCCCATCACCGCCAGTGCCAGCAGGAACCGTCCGGTCTTTTTTCCGGTCATACCGGATTCTCCCGCAGCCAGGAGGCTGCAGAAAGCAGTGCCTTTTGCCCTTCTCCGGCAGCCTTGTTGATCTGCCAGGGATAACCGGCCGCATCTCCGGCAGCAAAGACCCCCGGTACGGAAGTGGCCAGGTTCCCGTCCACCCGGATAAAAGGCCCGTCCAGCCGGAGTCCGGGCAGGAGCCGGTCCAGGGGATCTGTTTCCCGGAGCAGGAAAAGACCGTCCAGTGGTTCCGTCCCGGCCGTGGTTTCCAGGGCTTCGGCTTTTCCTTCTCCCAGGATCTTTCGGGGTTTCCCGGTCATCACCGTCACATTGGCCGGTTTTTCTTCCGGCAGGGGAAAATCCGCCCAGAGCTTCACTTCTGCCGCCAGCCCGGCCAGGAACTCCACTTCTTCCCAGGCGGAAGGCAGATTGGTCACCACCCCGATGGTCTTTCCCCGGTACAGAAACCCGTCACAGGTGGCACAGTAGCTGACCCCTTTTCCCAGAAGGGCCGTTTCCCCTTCCAGGAGTTTCCCATGAGCGGCTCCCGGACACAGGATCACACTCCGGGCCTCATACACATCCCCCGGTGTGGCCAGGAAAAAGCTTTTCTCCCGGGGCATGATGCTCAGTACTTTATGGGGGACCACCGTGGTCCCGGCGGCCTTCATATGAGCGGTAAAGGCATCCATCAGTTCCGCTCCGGACCGGTCCGGCAGCCCCAGATAATTTTTCACCAGATGGCTTTTCCGCAGAGCCAGGCCAAAATCTCCGGTATCCAGCAGCAAAGTGCCCAGAGACCGGTTGGCCGCCGTCACCGCCGCACTGCAGCCGGCAGGCCCGCCCCCTACAATGGCAATATCATACAGCATAGGATTCTCCTTTTTTCCCGGGAGCGGTTATTTGAACTCCGCCACTTTCTCCAGGGGCAGTTTGGGTACATAATAATCCCGGGCCTCATCCACATAGTAGGCCAGTTTTCCCTCTTCTCCAGGAACCAGGGTGCTTTGGTGGGAGGGATAGCCCAGAGCCAGTACCGTCACCACTTCCCGTTCTTCCGGAATATCCAGCAGGGCCGCGATTTTCGTCCGGTCCACCGCTGCCAGGATGGCGCTGCCCACCCCCTGCTGCCAGGCGGTGATGGCCATGGCATCCAGGGCAATGCCCACATCGATGCTGGAAATGGTGGGGTTGGCGTCCTTGGGCCGGGACACCACCACAAAGGCCACTGGCTGTTCCCCTTCCTTCGGGGTGCCGATTTCTTTAGGCAGGGCTGCCGCCCACCGGAGCAGGGGCTGCATGGCTTTTACATTTGCCGGGCTTTCCACCACCGTAAACCGCAGGCACTGGCCGTTCCGGCCGCAGCTCCGTTTCCGTGCAACGTCCGCCAGGGTCCGCAGCAGCTCCGGTTCCACCGGATTTTGTTCAAAACGCCGGTAGGTCCGGCAGGTATCATACAAAGAAGCCAATTCCATTTCACTCACTCCTTCTTATTCCACTTCCGCCACATAACCGTTTTCCCCGTCCGCCCGGAGGACCAGCACATGGGGTGCCTGTTCCAGGAACAGCACCGCCTCCTGCTGGCGGATCTGGAGAGGACTGTTGAACACGGCCGTGGGCACAAAGCCGTTCACCGGCAGCTGGCGGATGACCCCCAGGGAATCTTCCCCGATGACGGTCACTTCATTCAGATGGGTCTTGCCGGTGCCCCGGTGGCCGTAGCTGAGCACCAGGATATCCTGTTTCCCCGGGCGAAAATCCAGTTTGTACAGGGCGTAGTCCACCCCTTTCTGGAGGGTGCACAGTCCCACTCCGTCCCCCACCTGCCAGCCCAGGACCAGGACCTTCGCTCCGCCGTCAGTACCGGTAAGGCTGGCACTGATCTTCTGGGGAACCCCTTTCTGGAATTCCACCGTCAGCGGGGGCTGCAGCTGGCCGTTGGCACTGAGATTGTACCGGGGGGCAAAATACTGGGCCGCTTCCCCGGCCGCCGGACCGCCCAATCCCAGCATCACCGCCAGCAGCGCAATCTCCCAGGTATTTTTCATACATCCACCTCCCGCAGCCATAGACAAAATGATTTTTCTGTATCTTTTTTATTATACCCTACCGGGTGGAAAGAAGACAATTGTCTTTTCGTTTACTTCTCCAGAGCCTCCCGGAAGGCTTCCACCCCTTCCCGGATCTTCTCCTCGGGAATCCCGGCAAAGGACAGCAGGAATTCCGGGGACCGTCCCGGCTCCGTACCCCGGACCGGGATGACCCGGACCCCCTGGGCCAGGGCTTTCCGGGCCAGTTCTTCCGCCGTTCCCGGCAGATCCAGGGCGATGTGGAGATGGAGCCCGGACCCGTAGCTCAGCAGCCGGACCTTGCTCCCGAACCGGCTGGTCAGTTCTTCCTTCAGCCGCCGGCTCTTGGTCCGGTACAGGCTCCGGAGCTTCCGGATGTGCCGGGTGAGATGACCTTCTTCGATATACGCCGCCAGAGCCAGCTGCTCCACCGTGGAGGAAGTCTGGTTGTACCGGTCCGCAATGGCCTCATAGGCCGGCAGCAGTTTCTCCGGCAGCACCAGATAGCTGATCCGCAGGGACGGCAGCATGGTCCGGGAAAAAGACCCCAGATAGATGATCTGTTCCCGGTTTCCAAAACTGTGGAGAGCCGGGGTGGGCCGGTGGAGATACCGGAATTCCCCGTTGTAGTCGTCTTCCAGCAAATACACCCGTTCCAGCTGGGTGGCCACGATCAGGTTGTTCCGTTCTTTTTCCGTCAGGGCCCGCCCCTTGTAGGGATTGGCCGGGGAAATCATCAACAGGCCGGGCCAGTCTCCCTTGGGATCCGCCGGATCAAAAAGCCGGGTCTTCCACCCCATCAGATGGAAGATCTGTTCCGCCTGGGGAAACCCTGGTGCTTCCAGGCCCGCCACCTTCTGATCCAGGGGCAGCAGGGGCAGCAGGATCAGCAGCAGTGTCTGGAGACCGGCCCCCACCAGGATCTGTTCCGGACGGCACACCACCCCCCGGGAGGCATAACTGTACCGGGCCAGGACCCGGCGCAGTTCCGGCTCCCCCTGGGGATCCCCGTACCCGGCAATGGACGCCGGATTCCGCAGCACCTGGTTCAGACAGCGCCGCCAGAGCACCGTGTCAAAGGTAGAGGTATCGATGTAGTTGTTGGAAAAATTCCAGCGGACTTCCGGCCGGCGGAGTTCTTCCCCGGCTTCCTGTCCCTCCGATGCTTCCCGGGGCTGATAGACGGCCACCCGGTAACCCCGGTTGGGCAGGTTTTCCACATACCCCTGGTCGATGAGGATCTGGTAAGCGTTTTCCACCGTGGTCCGGCTCAGTTTCAGGTCCCGGGTCAGTTTGCGGATGGAGGGCAGGAAATCCTGGGAAACCAGATGCTGCTGGCGGATTTCCTGCCGGAAATAATCAGCCAGCTGCCGGTAAAGAGGCTCTTTTCCCGGCTGTGCCCGGAAATTAAAGGTAGTCAGCACGGAACTGTGCTCCTTTCATCAGTATTTTTTAACAAAAATTACAGTCACGGATATTGTAGCATAAAAAGGGGCTGTGAAAAAATGAGGAATCATTTTTTCACAGCCCCTTCTTTCACGCCTGCTTCGCCATGATTTCCTTGGCTTTCATCAGGCGCACCGTACTGGCTCTTTCGTTTTCGCTGAGCTTCATGGTGATGTACTTGATGCTTTCCTGCATTTCCGGGATCATCACGTATTCCAGGGCGTTCACCCGCCGGCGGGTCTTTTCAATTTCATCCGCCAGCATGTTGCAGGTCTTTTCCACTTCCGCCAGTTCCAAAAGATCCGGCAGGCAGGTGGTCAGTTCCGTCACCGCCGTGTCCAGTTCCCCGGTGGTAAAGGCGAAGGAATAGGGCACCTGGGCCGCATCATCCGCCGTAGCCCCCGTATAGGTCAGGGTGGGCACGTCCACGCTCATCACATTCTTGCTCCCCACTTCGAACTCGGCACTCCGGGCCGGGTACAGCAGGGCTTCGTTCATGGTCAGGAACCCCATATGGGCCCGGGCCACCACGAAATGGTGGGACACGTTCTGAAGGGCTTTTTCCATCTTCAGCCGCAGCTCGTGGTTCCGGCGAATGTAGATCATGAACTGCCGGACCATTTCGTCCCGTTTGTCTTTCAGCAGTTTATGCCCCCGGACGGCGGTGGCCAGCCGGCGTTTCAGCCGGGTCAGCTCCATCCGGGTCGGATTCACGTTGGTCGCCATGGGTTATTCCCCCTTGCTGCCGTCCGCCGGTTTGTAGTATTTGTCCAGGTATTCATCCCGGATCCGTTTCAGCTCGCTGCGGGGCAGGATTCCCAGCAGCTTCCAGCCCAGATCCAGGGTCTCTTCGATGGACCGGTTGGTCCGGTACCCCTGGGAGACGTATTCCTTTTCAAAGGCATCGGCGAATTGGGCATACAGCTTATCCACCTTGCTGAGGGCGGAATCCCCCAGGATGGTGGCCAGTTCCTTGGCCTGTTTCCCCCGGGAATAGGCGGCGAACAGCTGGTTCATGGTATCCGCATGGTCTTCCCGGGTCTTGCCCTTGCCCACCCCTTTATCCTTCAGACGGGACAGGGAAGGCAGCACGTCGATGGGCGGTGTCAGCCCTTTCCGGTACAGTTCCCGGGACAGGATGATCTGGCCTTCGGTGATGTACCCGGTCAGGTCGGGGATGGGGTGGGTCTTGTCGTCTTCCGGCATGGACAGGATGGGGATCATGGTAATGGAGCCCTTCTTGCCCCGGATCCGGCCGGCCCGTTCGTACATGGTGGCCAGGTCCGTATACAGATACCCAGGGTAACCCCGGCGCCCCGGGACTTCCTTCCGGGCAGCGGACACTTCCCGGAGGGCATCGGCATAGTTGGTGATGTCGGTGATGATGACCAGCACGTGCATATCCAGTTCAAAGGCCAGATATTCCGCCGCGGTAATGGCCATACGGGGGGTTGCGATCCGTTCTACCGCCGGGTCGTTGGCCAGGTTGATGAACATCACCGCACGGCTCAGGGCCCCGGTCCGGTTGAAGTCCTGCATGAAGAAGTTGGCTTCTTCGAAGGTGATCCCTACGGCAGCGAACACCACGGCGAACTTTTCGTCGGTGCCCCGCACCCGGGCCTGCCGGGCGATCTGGGCAGCCAGCTGGGCATGGGGCAGACCGGAACCGGAGAACACCGGCAGTTTCTGCCCCCGGACCAGGGTGTTCAGGCCATCGATGGCACTGACCCCGGTCTGGATGAATTCGGAAGGATATTCCCGGGCCGCCGGGTTCATGGGTTCCCCATTGATGTCCTTGTATTCTTCCGGGATGATGGCCGGCCCCCCGTCAATGGGGCTGCCCATGCCGTCGAACACCCGGCCCAGCATGGCGGGAGACACCCCCAGCTGGATCCCGTGGCCCAGGAACCGGGCCTTGGCTGTAGCCGGCTGCAGCCCCTGGGAATCTTCGAACAGCTGGACCAGGGCCTTGTCCCCGTCCACGGTAAGCACCTTGCCCTTCCGGAGTTCCCCGTTGGCCTGGTGGATTTCCACCAGTTCGTCATAGGTTGCGCCTTTCACCTGATCCACCAGCATCAGAGGGCCCACCACTTCACGGATGGTCTTGTAATCCTTACGCATTTTCTTCACCCTCTTCCGTCAGTTCTGCAAAGGCCTGCTCCAGATCCCGGTTCAGCTGGCCGAATTTTTCCTTCCGTTCTTTTTCCGGAATGTACTTGGCACGGCCGATCTGTTCCCGGATGGGCATATCGATCAGTTTGTCCAGTTTCACATGCTTGGTCATGGCATCCAGGGCTTTCTCGTACCAGGTGATGATCAGTTTCAGCATGTCATACTGTTTTTCCAGAGAAGTGTAGGTATCCACTTCGTGGAAGGAGTTCTGGTGCAGGAAGTCTTCCCGGATGGACCGGGCACATTCCATGGTGATCCGGTCCTTGAAGCCCAGGGCATCGATCCCCACCAGACGGACGATTTCGTTCAGGTTGGATTCTTCCTGGAGGATCTCCATGGCGGTCCCCACCAGTTTGGACCAGTCGGGAGCCACTTTGGCGTCATAATAAGCCCGCAGCCGGTCGGAATACAGGGAATAGCTCTGGAGCCAGTCGATGGCCGGGAAATGCCGGGCATAGGCCAGGGCCGAAGACAGGCACCAGAACACCTTCACGATCCGCAGGGTGGCCTGGGATACGGGTTCGGAAATATCCCCGCCGGGAGGGGATACGGCCCCGATGGCGGAAACCGCCCCTACCCGTTCCTCCTGGCCCAGACATTCCACTTCCCCGGCCCGTTCGTAGTATTCCGCCAGACGGGAGGACAGGTACGCCGGGTACCCTTCTTCACCGGGCATTTCTTCCAGACGGGAGGACATTTCCCGGAGGGCTTCCGCCCAGCGGGAGGTGGAGTCGGCCATGATGGCCACTTTGTAGCCCATGTCCCGATAGTATTCAGCAATGGTGATACCGGTGTAAATGGACGCTTCCCGGGCGGCCACCGGCATGTCGGAGGTATTGGCGATCAGCACCGTCCGCTTCATCAGCGGCAGGCCGGTACGGGGATCGTTCAGAGCCGGGAATTCGTTCAGTACGTCGGTCATTTCGTTCCCACGTTCCCCACAGCCCACATAGACGATGATGTCCGCATCCGCCCACTTGGCCAGCTGATGCTGGATGACCGTCTTGCCGCTGCCGAAAGGACCGGGCACGGCGGCCACGCCCCCTTTGGCAATGGGGAACAGGGTATCGATGACCCGCTGCCCGGTGACCATGGGTTCTTCCGGAGGCAGCTTGGTCTTGTAGGGCCGGGCCACACGGACCGGCCACTGCTGCAGCATGGGATATTCCTGCACATTCCCTTTGCTGTCCTTCAGTTTGTACACCGGGTCCAGGATGGTGGCTTCCCCTTCATAGACCCATTCCACGGTGCCGCTTTTGCCGGGAGGCACCATGATCTTGTGGAGCACCGCCGGGGTTTCCTGGACCGTGCCGATCACATCACCGCCGGAGACCTGATCCCCCGGTTTGGCCACCGGCACGAACTGCCATTTCTTTTCCCGGTTCAGTTTGGGCACTTCCACCCCCCGGCTGATCCGGTCCCCGGCCAGTTCATAGATTTTTTCCAGCGGGCGCTGGATCCCGTCGAAGATGCTTTCGATCAGCCCGGGAGCCAGTTCCACACTCATGGGAGACCCGGTGGATTCCACCGGTTCCCCCGGCCCCAGGCCGGCCGTTTCTTCGTAAACCTGGATAGAAGCCTTATCATCACGAAGCTCGATGACTTCACCGATCAGGCGCTTGTCACTGACGCGGACCATATCATGGAGCTGCACGTCTTTCATGCCTTCGGCGACAATCAGCGGGCCGGATACTTTCACGATCTTTCCACTCACGATTGTTCCCTACCCTTCCTTGAATAGAATATCGGCGCCTACTGCTTTTTCCACATTTTCCCGGACACGCTTCATGCCCAGTCCCAGGGATTTGTTCCCGGCGGGGATGGGGATGATAGCGGGAAAGGTAGCGGTAGCATATTCTGCGATCACCGCCTGGGCCTTCTGGGCGGCGGTTTCCGTAATATAGATCACGGCATAGCCCCCATCGGCCAGACGGTGGATCCTGCGCTCTATCTGTTCCTGTTCTTCCTCGTAGAACACATCGAATCCTACGGCTTTGAAGATCATCACGGAGCTGGGATCGCCGATCACTGCAATTTTCTTTTTATCCATCTTGCTGCCTCCCATGCTTCCTGTGATCAGGCATAGACACTGGGCAGCTGGGGTTCAAAGCCGCCCTGGATGGCTCCGAAGATCATCCGCAGGGCTTCCGCTTCCGTTTCCCGGGCTTCCAGGTATCCCACGATGGGCCCCAGAGAATGGGTATCCCATCTGGCCCGGCGGAGGATCAGGCTCAGCCCCTCTTCCATCCGGCGGGCAATGACCCCCAGCTCATTGGTCTGTGCAAATTCATTGATGGCCTGGACCAGTTCCGCCCCATGGCTTCCCTGGTTCAGACGGGCCCCCAGCTGTTCCGGAGGCACATCCAGGCTTTCTTCGAACACCGTCCGGGGGATCTCTCCGCAGTCCACCAGGACCAGCCGCAGCTGGGACAGTTCCCAGTGGAGATTCTGGGCCCGGATCAGGCTGATGGTATTCAGGTAATCCGCCCACAGAGAAAAATACTTCCGGATGAAGCCGTCTTCCTTTTTCCGGTCCAGCACCGCCTTTGCCTGACGGAACATGGCTCCGTCCAGCAGGGTGCTGAGCCGGAAAGGATCCGCTTCCCGGGCCAGATCCCCTTCGATTTCGTTCAGGGTCTGGCAGTAGATGGGCGGCAGGTCTTCATAATATTTGGTCTGGACCATGTCCTTCAGGAGGTTCAGGTCGAAATTGCCTCCCTCCCGGAGGATGGCGTCCGCCTGGGTTCCCAGCAGCCGTGCCTTCAGCAGGCATTTCAGGTTGTGGGTATCCACCGGCAGCAGGAACAGACCGGTCAGTTCCGGATCCGGCGTCAGTTCCTGGATCCGTTTCCGGGTCAGCTGCATCTGGGCCCGGATGATCAGGTCGATTTCTCCCTGGGCCAGTTCCTGTTCCGTGGCCGTATTTTCCCCGTACCCGGTCTCCAGCAGCAGCTTCATGGCCGCCTTTGTGCTGTCGGCTTCCGCAATCCGCCGCAGCTGGGCTGCGGTGAGCAGATGGGTGGACAGGACGCTGATCCGGCCCAGAGCATATTCATAACTGGGCTGGGCCATTTTACTTCACCTCCGCGCCAAACAGGAGCTCTGCCACGCGGTATTCCTCCCCGGTCCGTACGTCTTCCAGCAGGGTGGCGAAGGAACCGTCATAATCACAGGTATCCCCTTCGATCAGCACCCCATCGGCGAAATCCGCCTCTTTGTCCGACAGGGCCAGTGCCCCTTCCCGGCCCTGGGCCTTCAGCTCACCGTTGAGCCGGGCCAGGAATCCGTTTTCATACCGGGGCCGGTCCTTGGCCGGTACCACCAGGGTTTCACGGCCGGTAAGATCCGATTCCAGGATGATCCGCCCGATCAGATTTTCCCACTGTTCCCGGGGCAGGGCTTCCAGCTGCCCGGCAGCCTGATCAAAGGCTTCCTGGAGCACTTTCCGCTTGCTGGCCAGGTTCTCTTTCCGGCTCTGCAGTTCCGCGATCAGCTGCAGACGGCCGGCCGCTTCTTTGGCATCCACCTGGGATTTGGCCTGGATTTCCCGGACCTCTTCCCGGGCTTTGGCCAGGATCTGTTCCTTTTCCTTCCGGGCCTTTTCCTGAGCCGCTGCTCCGATGGCTGCCGCGTCCTGCTTCGCTTCTTCTTCTATTTTCTGAATGATTTTGTCACCAGACACGACGGGTCACCCTTTCTTATAATTTGATCCCGTTCACCATGATGAAGGAAATCAGCAGACTCAGCACGGCGTAGGTTTCCACCATGGCCGTCAGGATGATGCCTTTACCGGTTTCTTCCGGCCGTTTTGCCGTCAGATAGATGCCGGAGGCAGCCACTTTCCCCTGATAGATGGCGGACAGCAGACCGCCGATGCCCATGGGCAGTGCGGCAAACAGATAGGCCAGGCCCTGGAAGGTAGTCAGGTCTTTCACGTTCCCGTCAATGACCCCCAGGTTCAGGATGATGATGAAAGCGATCAGCAGCCCGTAAATGCCCTGGGTACCAGGCAGGGCCTGGAGTACCAGTACGTTACCGAACTTGTCCGGGTCTTCGCTGACCACACCGGAAGCGGCCTGCCCGGCGATCCCTACGCCGATGGCACTGCCAACCCCTGCCAGAGCGGCAGCCGTTGCTGCCCCGCCAAATGCCAGCGCTGTTCCTAAAGTAATCATAATGAAATCCTCCCTTATTTGGTAATGTCAGTATACTTGGTCCGGAGCGCCAAAGGCAGGAATGCCCGGCCGCCGGCTTCGTAGAACTTGCCGAAGAATTCGATGTACTGCAGACGGCTGCTGTGCACGAAGGCACCCAGCACGTTGATGATGATGTTGAAGTAATGCCCTGCCAGAAGCACCAGGATGGCCGCCACAATGCCCACAGGACCTGCGCTCCAGAGCATCTGGGCCACGGTATTGATGACCATGGCGATGACCCCGGTGGCCAGTCCCAGAGCAAAGATCCGGGAATAGCTCAACAGATCGCTGAGATAACCGCTGATGTTGTACAGGGTCAGGAGACCGCCCAGGAGACGGTTCACGATGCCCTTCTTTTCCCGTCCCCCGAACAGGACGATGATGCCGGCACCCAGCCAGGCCAGGTACTTGCCCACAGGCCCCGGCACCAGTGCCATGAGGAAGAAGCCCAGGAACATGATGAGCCAGCTGATCTGGTCACAGACCGCTCCCATCACATCCCCATCCCGGAGCAGCATGTAGATTTTCACCACCATGCCGGCCACCAGATGGATGGCCCCCAGGCCGAAGCACAGCGCCAGCATCTTCAGGGGTTCCTTCATGGGGACGAACAGCAGAGGCTGCCATTCCAGGCCGAACCAGCCGCCGAACATGGCTCCCCAGATAATGGTGGAAATACTCCCGAAGAAAATCACCATGGCCAGCTGCCGGGCGAACCCGGTGGGCCGGAACTTCTTCAGGGCAAAATACAGCATCACGGTCAGCACCAGGCCGTAGCCTGCATCGGACAGCATCATGCCGAAAAAGATGAAGTGGAAGGGAGCCATGACCAGATCCGGATCGATGGAACCGGCTTTGGGCAGGGAATACAGTTCCACTACGCTTTCGTAGGGTTCCACCAGTTTGCCGTTTTCCAGTACCGTAGGAGAGATTTCACCTTCTGCCGGATCTGCAAAGGTCAGCTGGTAGGCGTCGGTGACACTCTGGACCACCTTTTCCACCCGTTGGGTCCGGTCCTTCCGCACCCAGCCCTGTACCTTGAAGGCACTGACGGTTTCCACCCCGCCGTTCTGGAGACGGTCATGGGCGGCACTCAGCTGGTCGTAGTACAGTTCCACCTGCTGTTTCCGGGGGATGCTTTCCCGGGTTTCCTCCTTCAGACGGCTGATCCGTGCTTCCTTTTCCTCCGCTTCCTGGAGCAGTTCCTTCCGGACATCTGCCGCCAGGCCGCTGTGTTTGGGCAGCACTGCCTCGCTGAAATCATGTTCCTTCAGCAGATGCTTCACTTCACTGTCGGCCTCTTCATAAGCCAGCACCACCATGGCCTGCCCGTCCTGGGTCACCCCATACAGGCTCACATCCGCCAGGAGGCCGCTGATGGCCTTCTGGAATTCCGGCAGTTCTTTTTCCGGCAGGAATCCCACATGGCAGCGGGTGGTTTCCGTAAAGCTCAGCTGTTCCAGGGGAATGTCCAGTTCCAGCCAGGGATCCAGGCTTTCCGCCTGGGTCCGGAGGGCCGCCGCTTCACTTTCCAGGGAAGCGATCTTGCTGGCGGTGGTATCCAGTTTTTCCGTCAGCTTCCGGCCTTCCTGGGTCTCTTCCAGGAAATTCCCATAGGAAATGGTTTCTTTCTGAGGAAACAGGGGATTCTTGGCACCATTCTGGACCAGGAACTGGAGCACCTGACCGGTTTTATCCAGCTGGGCGCTGACTTTTTCTGATCCGGGAAGGGCCTTGCTTCCTGCTTCCGGTTCCAGCATCACACTCCCGTCCTTCTGGAGGGCCAGGAGCAGGGCATCGCGATCGGCTTTCAGGGCGTAGAGAGTCAGTTTTTGCATAGGGACTAACATTCGATCACGACCTTCTTCATAATATACTGGACTGCCGCATCCAGATTTTTCCGGGCCTCTGCCGCCTGGGCCTCATCCCGTTTCCGGTTTTCCGCCACCAGGGCATCGGCTTCCTGTTTGGCCTGGGCTTCTGCCTGGGCAATGGCCGCGGCCGCCTGTTTCCGGGCTTCCGCAATCAGGGCTTCCGCTTCCTTGTGAGCTTCCGCCTGGGCGTCCCGTACCGTATTCCGGGCTTCCAGGGTGGCCTGTTTCTTCAGGTCATCCGCCTTCTGTTCCGCATTTTTGATGTCTTCCAGCATGGACATGGTATCACCACCTTTGCAGAGGGAAGACCGCCGCCTTCCCGTATTGGATCGAAAAAAATAGAATGCAGGAAACAATATAGTATTTCAACAAAAATCCGAAAATCCCTGCTGATACACTATAGAACCATTATACTATACTGTATCTGTTTTTGTAACAAAAAGTTTTCCTATTTCATTTTTTCTCTCCATCCTTTGTTCTATTATTTGATAAATCTGTAGCATATGATACAATAGATTCACATGAATCGCTTTTTTGGCTCTGTGAAAGGAAGTCGTCCCATGGATTTTCGCGAACTTCAGTATATCGTCACCGTAGCTGACTGCCGCAGCATCACCCAGGCAGCCCGACAGCTTTATATTTCCCAGCCTTCCCTCAGCTACGCCCTGGGGCAGATTGAAAAAGAAATGGGGGTCCGTCTTTTCGACCGCTCCCGGCAGCCCCTGGAGCTCACCGATGCGGGACGGCTCTATGTGAAGACGGCCCGGGACATCCTCCAGGCACGGCTGGACCTGAAAAACCGGCTGGCCGATCTGAAAGATGGCCAGGGGGCCCAGGTACGGCTGGGCATCCCGCCGGAACGGGCCGGGTACATGCTGCCTCCGGTGATCAACCAGTTCCGGCAGCGGTTCCCCGCCTCGGAATTTGCCATCCGGGAAGCCAACACGGAAGAGCTGTTGGATCTGCTCCAGAACAACCGGGTGGCCTTCCTGATCTGTCCCAGGGATCCCCGGAAAATTCCGGCCCAGATGACAGCCGAACTGATTTACCACGAATCCATCCAGCTCCTGGCCGGACCGGACGCTTTTCCGGAAGAGATGTTCCTGGACCGGGCGAAAAAGCGGGTGGATTTCCAGAAACTGGCCCGGCTCCCCTTCATCGGCATCAAGAAGCGCCACTCCATCCGGGATAAGGTGGAAGCCATCTTCCGCCAGTATGATGCAGTTCCCCGGATGCTGCTGGAAGTGGAAAGCAGTTCCACCGCAGCCCAGCTGGCCGCCTGCGGCCTGGGCTGGACCCTGGTGCCCCGCCGGGCCCGGAAGATCCTGGGGCCGGAGGCGGAAGCCTGCAGCTACACGTTTTCCCCCACTCCCGTCCAGTGGGAAATCAACGCCATTACCAAAAAAGACGCCTATCTGAACAAGGCGGAGCGGTACTTCCTGGATTTGATGAAAGAAACCTTCCACCGCCGGGAAGAAGCCGGCATGGAATAAACACGGAAAAGCCCTTCGGGATCAAAAAATCCCGAAGGGCTTTTCCGTGTTGGTCATTGACACTTGTTAAAGGAAAACAGGGCAGCCGAGAGGGGGGCCGCCTCTGTCAGTACACCTGGTTCATTTTTTTGACCGATTGTAGTTGATCAGGCAGCCGGCCTTGATGATGGCCCGTTCTTCTTCCGTCAGGGGTTTGATGTACAGGGTCAGGGGCACATTGCCGCTTTCCTTCACCACCCAGGCCTGGATGTTGTCCAGATCCCCGTCCAGGGCTTTCCGGATCTCCGGCACGTAGATGTAATCCCCCACTGCGAAGTCCGCCGGTTCCCCTTTCAGGTGGAAGGGCAGCATCCCCCAGTTGATCACATTGCTCCGGTACCGCTTGGTGGCGTAGTCCTGGGTGATGTTGGCCAGGCCTCCGATCACCCGCTGACAGCTGGCAGCCTGTTCCCGGGCCGATCCGTCACCGGGCTTGTTGGCATAGACCATGGACCCGATTTCCGTATTGGCCAGGGTGGCCCCGCCGGGCAGTTCCTGCACCCGTTCCAGTACAGCCTGGACTTCCGGCACTTCCTTCCCGGCTTCCCGGGCTTTTTCCAGTTCCTTCACCGCCTTGGTCCGGCCCACATATTCCGGATCCCGCCGGCTCAGGGTGAATTCCGCCAGGCCAAGAGGGTTGGACCGGTAGGAAGAAGTTTCCCCGGAGGGGATCAGTTCGTCGGTGGTAGTCACCGGATCCAGGATCTTGGAGCACACCTTCAGAAGGATATTGTCTCCCAGTGCCGGCATTTCCGGCCAGTCCTTGATGTTGGGCCCGTAGAACAGGGGTTTTTCCGGTTCCGCTTTCCCGAAGCCGTTGTACACCCGGGCTTTGTAGGCACTGTCGTCGAAATGGTAAACCGGCACGTTCCCGAACACATCGGCAAATTCTTCCGCAGAAGTCAGGATCCCGTTGTTGGCGGCGGTGGCGGCGATGCTCCGGGCATCCATCAAAGCCACGGCGGACATCTGGCCCTGGCCCGGTTTGGATCCTTCCCGGTTGGGGAAGTTCCGGGTAGTGTGCCGGATGGACAGGCCGTCGTTGTTGGGGGTATCCCCGGCCCCGAAGCAGGGTCCGCAGAAGGCGGTCTTCACCACGGCACCGGCGGCCATCAGGTCCGTCAGCATGCCTTTTTTCGCCAGATCCATGTACACCGGCATGGAGGAGGGATAGACGCTCAGGACGAATTCCCCGCTGCCGATGGCCTTTCCCCGGAGCAGGTTGGCGGCTTCCACCACGTTCACATAGTTGCCCCCGGCACAGCCGGCGATGACTCCCTGCTGGACCTGGAGCTTCCCGTCGTGGACTTTGTCCAGCAGGCTGTAGGAAGCACGGCCTTGGGCCACTTCCGCCGCTTTCTTTTCCGTTTCCCGGAGGATGTCTTCCAGGTTGGCGTTCAGCTCGTCGATTTCGTACGCATTGGAGGGATGGAAGGGCAGGGCGATCATGGGCTTCACCGCGGACAGATCCACCTGGATGCACCCGTCATAATAGGCCACATCGGCCGGGTTCAGTTCCTGGTATTCCCCTTCCCGGTGATGTTCCTTCAGGAAGTCCCGGGTATCCTCATCAGTCCGCCAGATGGAGGACAGGCAGGTGGTTTCCGTGGTCATCACATCCACCGCATTCCGATAGTCGGTGGTCATGGAAGAGACTCCGGGGCCCACAAATTCCATGACTTTGTTCTTCACATAGCCGTCTTTATATACGGCCCGGCAGATGGCCAGGGCAATGTCGTGAGGTCCCACCCAGGGTTTGGGGCTGCCGGTGAGGTAAACGGCCACCACGCCGGGGTACGGATTATCCCAGGTATCCCCCAGGATCTGCTTGTCCAGTTCTCCGCCCCCTTCGCCGATGGCCATGGTGCCCAGGGCCCCGTACCGGGTGTGGGAGTCGGATCCCAGGATCATTTTGCCGCAGCCGGCATGCATTTCCCGCATGTACTGGTGGATGACCGCCATATGGGGCGGTACGAAGATGCCTCCGTATTTCTGGGCGGCGCTGAGGCCGAACATGTGATCATCCTCGTTGATGGTCCCCCCTACGGCACACAGGGAGTTATGGCAGCAGGTAAGGATGTAGGGCACCGGGAAGGTATCCATGCCGGAAGCCTTGGCGGTCTGGATGATCCCCACATAGGTGATGTCGTGGCTGGTCAGGGCGTCGAACCGGATTTTCAGATGACCCATGTCTCCGCTCTGGTTGTGTTTCTTCAGGATGCCATAGGCAATGGTGCCCTTTCTGGCTTCTTCCTTCTGGATTTTCCGGCCCAGGGCGGCTTCGGCCCGGCCCTGTTCTTCTTCCGGAATGATCTGGTTTCCATGGACCAGATAGGCCCCGTTTTTGCATAATTGAATCATGATAGTTCCCTCTCTCCAATGCCTGTCTGTTATTCCCGGAGGAAAGCAGCTCAGCCGCCTCCCCGCTCTTCACTTTTACTCTTCACTCTGCCCTTTTCAGGGTATCCAGCAGATAATCGGTGAATTCTTCGGCGGTGGCCCCGTCCTTGTCGGTGGTGATCACCACTTTCCGTTCGGTCCGGGTGCAGACGTCCAGTGCCTTCACCAGTTTTTCCTTCTTGTCAGCATACCCGATGTGGCTGATCATTTCTCCCATGGCCCGGATCAGGCTGCAGGGATCCGCATACTGGGCCCGGTTGTGCTGGACCAGGAAGTTCCCCACCCCATGGATGGCTTCGAACAGGGCATACTGGTCGCCGATATTGGAGCTGCTGGCAGTCCCCAGGCCTCCCTGGTATTCTGCAGCCACGTCGGTCACAATGTCCCCGTACAGGTTGGGCAGCAGGAACACCTGCATCCCCTTGGTGAATTCCTGGTCCGTGATCTTGGCGGCCATGGCATCCACCAGTTCTTCCCGGACGGTGATCCCGGGATATTCCTTTTCCATGGCATGGGCCATCTTCAGGAAGTTCCCATCCACCAGCTTCACGATGTTGGCTTTGGTGACCACCGTCACATTGGTCTTGCCGTTGTTTTTGGCAAATTCGAAGGCGGCCCGGCAGATCCGTTCCGCACCGGGGCAGGTCAGTACTTTGAAGTCCACGGCCAGGTCATCGTTCACCTGGATGCCCTTGTTCCCCCAGATGTATTCCCCTTCGATGTTTTCCCGGAAAAACGTCCAGTCGATGCCCTTTTCCGGGATCCGTACCGGCCGGACGGCCGCATACAGCTGCAGGGCCCGGCGCAGCAGGCTGTTGGCGCTGACCATGTTGGGCCAGGGATCGCCGGCCCGTGGGGTCACAAAAGGCCCTTTCACCAGCACATCACAGGCTTTACAGGCTTCCAGCACTTCAGGCGGCAGGCTTTCGTTCTTTTTGGCCCGTTCTTCGATGGTCATGCCGGGAATAGTCCGGAATTCCACTTTTCCAGAAGCCATTTCCTCTTTCAGCAGATACTGGGCCACCCGCAGGGCCTGTTCCATGATATAGGGGCCGATGCCGTCCCCGGGCAGGATCCCCACAGTGATGTGGTCCAGCTTTTTGAAATCCTTCCGGCCGGGAGCCTGTTTCATGGCGTCGATCCGTTTGAAATCTTCCCGGATCAAAGCCCCGAACTGTTCCATGGCCTTCTTGACGACATTTTCCCGTACCTGTTCCTGATATTGCTTTTCATCCATATGCTCCATGATCGGAACCCCTCTCTTTTTCCTTACAGCGGCCCATGCAGGCGTTGGTTTCTCTCGATGCCTTGATTCTATCCGATTCTTCAGTCAAATTCCAATACTTCTGCTCCCATAGAAGGTATTCGATGGTTTCTATGGGTTTTCTTGGAAATATAAAGAAAGGGCTGTTGCACATGCGCAACAGCCCCTTGTCGGGAGTCTGGAGTCTGAAGTCGGAAGCCTCAGGACAGGATCCGCCTGGCTGGGCGGATCCTTTTGATTCTGTAAAACCAGAATCGAAGTCAACCTGATATGGCATTTCGTCCAAAGGTTTTACACATTCAAAAAATTTGCCTGCAAATTTAACATTCGGCTCCAGACTTCAGACTCCAGACTTGAGTCGCTATGCGGCTCTACAGCTAAGGGGGTGCTGCACGCAACGTGCGACACCCCCTTTTATTTATATCTCTGGCAGTTGTTCCATTTCCGGCAGATGGAGCAGCTTTACGGCCACCTGTCTTCCCTGGCCGGGATATACATGTTCCAGGAGGCTTTCCGCCTTGTTCAGCAGGGCTTCCTCCGGCAGCGGTTTCCGGTAGGAACCGGTGGGATCCTCGATGAACTGTTCCAGTACCCGTCCGTCTTTGAGACGGATGGTCACCCGGCAGCTCCAGTGGCCGGGATAGGCGGCGGTCAGTTCCGGATCCTCCCGGACGGTGATCCGCCGGATCAGTTCCTGGATATGGGGATCCGCCACTTGTTCCGGCGTGAACATGCTCTGGTCCGCCTTCCCGTACAGCAGGCTGCAGGCCAGCCCGTAGGGCAGGGAAAATTTGGCATCCATGGTAGTCCGGGAATGGAGGCAGCCTTCGCTGACGGCACACTGCTGGTAGCCAATTTTATAGGTAGCCGCTTCCAGGCTTTCCACCTGGTCCAGGATTTTTTCCGCCGCATCCGCAAAGGGCAGCATCCCTTCTCCCAGGATGGCTTTCCGCAGGGACAGGGCCCCGTCGATTCCCGCATGGGCACTGCGGCAGCAGGGATAGGGCTTCATGTCCATATGGAGGATTTCCCAGGTTTCCCCCAGTCCTTCTGTAAGTTTTTCCAGATGGCCTCCGTCACTCATGGCCCTAAGCAGGCCTCCATCTTCCGCTTCCAGGATGTGGACAGGGCCCACCATCCCATACCGGGCCAGATAGGTGCAGCGGATGCCGGTCATGGCTGCCTGCCCCGGGTTCAGTACCTTGGAGTTGGTCCCGTCTCCCAGGAAGGCCCACACACCGGTGGTCTGAGAGCCGGCCAGGCCCAGGGCATAGGCGGTGCCTTCCCCGTCCAGGCCCAGGAGATGGCTGGCCGCAGCCGCCACCCCGAAGGTCCCGCAGGTAGCCGTGGCATGCCAGCCCCGTTTCCGGTGAGCCGCCACGCCCAAAGCCATGCCCACCCGGTGGGCCACTTCATAGCCGGCCACAATGGCCGTGAGGAAATCTTTCCCGCTGCTCCCCAGCATCCGGCCCAGGCACCAGGCCGCCGGAATCATGCTGGCAGAGATATGGGTCTTGGAAGCCGGATGCACATCATCCAACTCCAGAGTATGGGCCAGCATGGCATTGAGCATGGCCCCGTCCGTAACCGCCCATTTCCGTTCCAGAGGCTGTCCCCACAGGGTCACCCCCTGTGTCCGGTTCTGGGGATCCAGAGCCAGGAGAGCCTGTTTCATTTCTTCCACCAGGGGGTCGCCCACCGCCCCCATGGCCGCACTGATCAGATCCAGGGTACGGTAGACGGCAGCCTGCCGGACTTCAGAAGGCAGCTTATCCCAGGAAAGGCCGGCCGCAAATTCGGCCAGCCTCCCCAGAGGTGCTGTCAGCACCTTGTTTTCCATTGTCCTGCCTCAGCTTTCTTTGAACAGATTGATCATGGAACCGGCCAGCAGGGTCTTCCGTTCCGTGTCATTGAGGATCCTCAGATCCAGATGGAGGGTCCGGGTGCTGCCGTCAGTCCCGATCACCGTGGCATCGATGCCCCCCTTGTTTTCCGCCACCACTTCCCGGATGTTGGGCAGCCACAGCAGTTCGCCCACTTTCAGGTCGATTTCCGGTTCCGGGTTGGTGAAGGGCAGCATGCCCCAGTTCACGCAGTTGCTCCGGTACCGTTTGGTGGCATATTCGATGCAGATGTTGGCCAGGCCTCCCAGGACTTTCTGGCAGGAAGCGGCGTATTCACGGGCGGAACCGTCGCCGGGCCGTTTGGCGTAAAGGACGGAGCCGATGCCGGTGGTTTCCATCAGGGTATCCAGGTCCTTATCCACGTCGATGCCCACCTGCTTCAGGGGCGCATAGAATTCTTCCGCCGTCTTCTTATCTCCGGCCAGACGGGCTTTTTCGTAAGCCTGGGCAGCTTTGGCACGGCCCACATACTGAGGATCTTTCCGCAGCAGGGTGAATTCAGAGATCTTGTAGGGGTTGGAACGGTAGGAAGCGGTTTCCCCGGAAGGAATCAGTTCGTCGGTGGTGGTCACTTCATCCCGGATGACAGAGGCCACCTTCAGCAGTAGGTTGTCCGTCAGATGTTCCATGGCCGGCCAGTCCTTGATGAAGGGGCCATAGACGATTTCCGTTTCCGGCTGGGCTTTGCCGAACCCGTTGTATACCACATTGTCATAGATTTTCTTGTTGAAGGTGAAGGCCGGCAGATCTTCCGGATGGAACACATCCTTGATTTCCTCGGCGGAGGTCAGGTACCCGCCGTTGAAAGCCGTGGCGGCAATGGACTTGGAGTCCATGAGGGCTGCGGAAGCCACCTGGCCCATGTTGGGCTTGGAACCTTCCCGGTTGGGATAATTCCGGGTGGAATGACGCAGGACGAAGGCGTTGTTTTCCGGACAGTCGCTGGCACCAAAGCAGGGGCCGCAGAAGGCGGTCTTGATCCGGACCCCTTCGGTCATCAGGTCATTGCTGATTCCATCCCGGTTCAGTTCCGTCAGGACCGGCTGGGAAGCCGGGTAGATGTTCAGAGGGAACATGCCCAGGCCCCGGTTTTCCGCTTTGGCCACCTGGTCCACATAGGCGATGTTTTCGAAGGAGCCGGCGGCACAGCCGGCAATGGCTGCCTGGTCCACCAGGATCCGACCGTTCTTCTGGATCTTGCTCATCATATCCGGATGGATGTCCGGGTTGTTTTCAAAGACGGTCTTGGCATTGTCTTCCACATATTTCATGTATTTTTCCGGGTTGGCGATCACATCCTTCAGGGGGAAGGCATTGGAAGGATGGTAGGGCAGGGCGATCATAGGCTCCACCGTATCCAGGTCGATGTGGATGAAGCTGTCGTAAAGAGCCTTGTCCTTGGGAGCCAGATGCTTGTAGTCCTCTTCCCGGTCATGGATCCGGTAATCTTCCCGGACCGTATCGTCGGTTTCCCAGATGGAAGTCAGGCAGGCGGATTCCGTGGTCATGGTGTCGATGCCGTTCCGGAAATCCATGGACAGAGAATGGACCCCAGGGCCCACGAATTCCAGGACTTTGTTCTTTACAAAGCCGTTCTTGAACACGACACCGATGAGAGTCAGGGCCACATCCATGGGGCCCACCCAGGCTTTGGGCGCCCCGGTGAGATACACCCCCACCACCTGGGGATATTTCAGTTCATAGGTCTTGTCCAGCATGGCTTTGGCCACTTCCGGCCCCCCTTCCCCGATGGCCAGACAGCCCTGGCTGCCGTACCGGGTGTGGGAATCGGAAACGATGGCCATACTGCCGCCTTTCACGATCATTTCCCGCATATAGGAATGAATCACCGCTTCATGGGGCGGTACGAAGATGCCCCCGTATTTCTTGCAGATGGTTTCTGCATATTTGTGTACATCGGAGTTGATGGTGCCCCCTACGGCGCACAGGCAGTTGTGGCAGTTGGTGAAAACCGTGGGCACGGGGAATTTTTTCAGGCCGGAGGCACAGGCGGTCTGCATGATACCTACATAGGTGTTGTCGTACACACCGATGGCATCGAATTTCAGCTGCAGGTTGGCCGGATCTCCGCTGGTGTTGTGGTCTTCAATGATTTGGTAGGCAATGGTGTTTTTCCGGCCCGCTTCCCGGTCCCATTCCGGATGGTCCTTGGCCGGTACAAAGGTTTTTCCGCCGTCTACGGCATAATAGGCTTCGTCAATGCATTGAATCATGATCTTTTCTCCTTTTCTGTCCGCTCAGCGGATATATACATAACCGTCCATGATCCGGCGGGCCGTACGGACCACACCGCCCTGGAGCACTTTTTCTCCGTCCATCTTCATGAGCACATCGGTGACCCCGCTGGAATGGCCCAGCCGGACAGTGTCGCTGTCATGCTGTCCCAGGATGTCGCTGACAATGGTCCCAGGGATCTTGGCGGCTGCCCCGGTGGCCACGGCTACCGTCATGGGATAGGCCTTGTGGAGAGCCCCCACGGAAATGGCCCGTACGCACAGGTCCATGTCACCGGCCTTCACTACATTTCCGTCCATATTTTTGTAATCCTGGGCCGGGCTGACGATGGCCACCTTGGGAGCGGAAGTGGATTCCGTCCGGGCTTTCATGAAGTCATCCACGAAGCCGAATTTCTGGGCGGTAATGCCCCGGATCCGCTCAATGTGTTCCATTACATCCTTGTTCTGGTTCAGTTCCGTCAGTTCCGTTCCAGTGATGCCCAGGTCTTTGGCTTTGATGAAGACCACCGGATTGGAGCAGTCGATCATGGTCACTTCTGCCGGTCCGTATCCGGGCACGTCGATGGTTTCCTTTTTCAGACCGGTGGGGAACAGCTTGCCGGTTTTGGCGCCGGCAGGATCTTCAAAATACATATCGATCCGGGAGCCGGTGCCCGGTACGCCCTGGATCTGGGCATCCCCGTTGACACAGGCTTTGCCGTCCTGGACCCGTACATGTTCTTCAATGACCTTGTTGGTGTTCACATTGTAGACCCGGACCTTGGTGATCCCTTCCACCGGTTCCACCAGGCCTTCGTCAATGGAATAGGGCCCTACAGCGGAAGAAATGTTCCCGCAGTTGGCAGAATCATCCACCCGGGGGATTACGATATCCACCTGGTAGAAGTGGTAGTCCACATCGATCCCCGGCCGGCTGGATTTGCTGATCACAGCCACTTTGGAGGTGGAGCTTACGGTGCCCCCCATGCCGTCGATCTGTTTCACATCCGGCGTTCCCATGACCTTCAGAAAAATTTCCGGCCATTCCTTTTCATCGGCCGGCAGATCCTCCTTATGGAAAAACGCGGCTTTGCTGGTACCGCCCCGCATATAAACGCAGGGGAATTTGCGCTGTTTCTGATTCATCTTTTTTCCTCCTCTTTCCTGACCAACCACTGTCTGTTTATTCTCTTCTTGTTGACTCTAGTATAGCTCTTTTCTTCCATTATTAAAAATGATAGAATATGCTAGAAATCCATTCTTACCAGGAATATAGAAAGGAGACTTTTCCATGGACGAACGGGATATCCAGATTTTCCGGACCCTGATGGAAACCCGGAATGTAACCAAGACCGCCCAGGCCCTGTACATGACCCAGAGTGCCATTACCAAACGGCTCCACAAGCTGGAAGAGGAACTGGGGGCGCCCCTTTTCCTCCGGTCCGTCAAAGGCCTAATTCCCTCTCCTTCCGCTGATGCTGTCAGAGCAGAAATGGAGCAGGTCCAGGCCTCTTTCCAGCGGATGAAGACCCTGACCCAGTTTGCCCAGGGCCGGATCTCCGGTCATTTGAAATTCGGGGTTTCCGTGAACTACGCCCGGTACACCCTGCCGCCCCTGCTGAAGCAGTACATGACCGATTATCCGGAAGTCCGCATCGACGTGGCCACCGGCCAGAGCCTGGACCTTTTCACCAAGCTCCAGGAAAACCGTCTGTCCATGGCGGTGCTCCGGGGCCATTTCCCCTGGGCGGGGGAAAGCCTGCTGCTGTCCCGGGAAGCCGTCTACGCCGTCACCAGCCGGGCAAACCAGGGCCTGGATCTGTCCAGCCTGCCCTATATCCACCGGCAGTCCGACAAGCCCTTCATGTCCCGGATCCAGCGCTGGAAGCTGGAACAGCACATCACCAAATCCGCCTCTTCCATCCAGGTCAACGACATTTCCACCTGCCTGGCCATGATCACCAGCGGCATCGGCTGGTCCATCCTGCCGGAAATCTGCCTGAAGGACCGGGAAGACCTGCTGCTGCGGCCCCTGACCTTCCAGGACGGCACCCTCTTCACCCGGTCCACCTTCGTGTTCTACCGGGAAGAATACGCCCGACTGCCCCAGGTGAAGATCTTTTTGGACAGACTGAAAGGAGGTGCTGCCTGAGCAGCACCTCCACCTTTTATTCCTTCCAGATCACACACACCGGGGACCCTTCCCGGATCTGATTTTTTTCCCGTTCCAGGCTGCCGTCGGGCTGCACATCGAATACCGTCACCGTATGGGTCAGTTCGTTGGCGGCCACCAGGCGTTTTCCGTCCGGTTCCAGGTCCAGGAAACGGGGTTGGTTCCCTTCCGTGGGCAGGTTCTGCCGGAAAGCCAGCCGGCCCGTTTCCGGATCGATGGTGAACACCGTTACCGTATCGTGTGTCCGGTTGGACACGTACACCGCTTTCCCCGACCGTTCCATGACGATGCCGCTGGCCCAGCCCGGCCCGAAATAATCCTCCGGCAGGGTGGTGAGCATCTGCCGGGGTTCCAGGGTTCCAGTTCCTTCATCGAAATGGAAGAAAATGGCAGTGCTGTCCTTTTCGTTCACCAGGTACACCCATCGGCCGTTGGGATGGACGGCCACATGGCGGGGTTCCGCCCCTTTCCGGGCGGTCCACACAAAGGCCTCCGTCAGATGATTGTCCTCCGGATCGATGGCATAGACCGCCACCTTCCCCACCCCGTGATCCCGTCCCTGACAGGGTACCAGCAGCCATTTGCCGTCCGGATGGAGGCACACCTGGTGGGGATGGGACACATATCCATGTCCGGGCTGTCCGGGCACGAAGATCACCTGCTGCACCCCGCCCAGGCTCCCGTCTTTTTCCAGGGTCAGCCGGGCCAGGCTCCCAGTTTCCAGGTTGGCCACATACAGGCTCTTCCCGTTGGGGCTCACCACCAGATGGACCGGATTGGTCCCGTAGGTGGGCACTGTATTCAGCTGAGTCAGCCGGCCGTCCTCCCCGGCCTGAAAGGCGGTGACTTCACTGTAATCCCCATGGATGGCATAGAGCCGGTCCTGGCTGCCATTGAGGCACAGATAGGAAGGATTGGGTCCGCAGGAAACCGTCTGGATCTTTTCCCAGGCAGCGCCTTCCCTTGCCCAGACCGTGATCCCCTCTCCCAGGGCTTTTCTTTCTTTGGTGGTTCTGGAACCGATATAGGCAAACATGATTTTTTCCCTCCCGGATCAGTGTAAGAAACTCAGGCCGCCCACCAGGGTGAACAGGAAAATGATGCCCACACACATGGCAGAGACCCCGAATAATTTGGCAAACAGAGACGATTCGTTTTCTTTCCCGGCTTTTTCCTGGGCACAGCTGGCCATGACCAGAGAGCCCCCGGTGGACATGGGACTGATGCCTGCCACCGTAGCCGAGCAGACAATGGCTGCCACCATCTGGATCAGAGACGCGCCCCCCACATTGGCCGCCACCTTGGGCACCGTGGGGATCAGGGTGGGGAATACCACCCCGTTGGCGCTGGAGAACCAGGACATGATGCCGCCGGTGAGACCCATAAGGGCCGGAGCCGTCAGGGGGCTCATGAAGGAGGCCAGTCCCCGGGCCAGCAGGTCGATGCCGCCCAGCAGCTTCACCGCGTTCATCAGCACACTGATGCCGCAGATCAGGATCAGGGTGTTCCAGGGCAGGCTCTTTACCGCCTTCTTTTCATCCACCTTCCCGGTGAACAGCAGGATCAGGGCCAGCAGGAAACACACGAACCCCACATCCTGGGAAAAGCCCACTACGGAAACGAACAGAGCCACGATCAGGACCAGGCTCAGTTTCTGCTGCCCGTCAAAAACAATGAGCTCCGTGTCACTTTGGACCGGCTGTCCCCGGAGCTTCCACCCCTTGAATACCAGGTAGGTCACCAGGGCGCACAGAGCATTGGCGGCGGTAACTCCGGCAAAGATGGCCATCCCTGGCATGGGAATCTGCATCTGCCCCAGCAAGTCCCCCACAATGATCCCGGTGAGAGCAATAGGGGAAGCGGTACCGCCCACGGCTCCCAGAATGGCCATGGTCCCCATAAGGACGGGACTGGCATCCAGGTGGAAGGCCAGGGGCACCGCAAACAGCACCATCACCGTCTGAACGCTGATGGCTCCGGGCCCGATGGCGGACAGAACGAAGCTCACCAGATAAATCACAATAGGCACCAGGAACACTTTGGTGCCGCAGAGCCGGGTCAGCTTCTTGGAGGCCTTGTCCAGGGTCCCGTTTTCCTGGAGCAGAGCAAAAAAGAACATGGTCCCCAAAAGGGTCAGGAACAGTTTCCCCGGAAAGCCCCCATAGAGCTTTTTCACCGGCAGGTCTCCCAGTTTTCCCAGGATCAGCACGGCCCCCAGGCTGATCAATCCCACATTGGATTTTTTTACGAATCCCAGGGCAATGGCCCCGAACAGAAACACCAGTGCAAGCAATGACATGGACATGATACTCCCCCTTTGAATCAGAAAAGGCTCCGGGAGCCATTTCTTTCAGATTATTCCGAATCCGTTGCTGATTCCATTATAAGGAAGACAAGTCATTCTGAAAAATGAACAAAAAGAACCAGATTCCATTCTTTACAGGAATCATAGCTCCAGGGGAGTTTTTCCGGTATAATAAAAAGCAATTTTACCCCGCCGGTTTCCCCTGTATGTCCGGGTGCTGCCAGGAAAAGAAAAGGATAAACTGCGAAGAGACATGGAAAAATGGTTCATCATTTTTCCATGCCTTTTTTTCTTCAGTCTGCCCTCTTGGAAATGGGGAACCGGTCTTGCCCGGTGGCAGGGGAATCATGAGGTCCTGAATCGTTGGACCTTATAATCTGACGATTCTTTCGTTAACCAAATAACCCCATTTCTGACCACCTTTGATATAAAGACGGGCCATGCGGGGATTGATATCCGTCCAAATCCGCGGAACCGGCCGATTCCATTCTTTCATCCGCTGCTCACGGCTGATTTCTTTTTCTCCCTGCCGGCCCATGATGACAATCTCGTCTCCCACTTTAGCATCCGGAAAATCAGTCAGATCAAGAATCGTATGTTCCAGGGAAAGGGAGCTGGCAATCGGACACTTACGGCCATGCAGCAGTACATATCCATGAGAAAGTTCCGGACTCAGACCGTCGCTTAAGCCGCAGGCCATGATGCCGATCCGCTTTGGCGTATCCAAACGTACTGCCGAGCACTTACTGCCAAATTTTCCTCCCCATACTTCGTTAATGTGAATAAGACGACTTTTCCAACTTACCATCGGAGTTTTCAGTTCCGGAGATTCCTTTCTTTTTTCCAAAGGTGAATACCCCCACATGGCACGTCCGGGACAAACCCCTGTCATGCGGATTTCCGGCAGGGCAATGGCACCTGGGGTATTAGCAAGCTGCCGGAAGGGAATCTTTTCCGTGGCTTCACCGATTCCCTTCATGGCACCCTGAAAACGTTTGAACTGCCACTGTGCATACTCATCCCCCTGATCCGGCCATTGCACCGCTGCCATGTGGCTGTATACTCCTTCCACATGAATATGGGGCAAGGCCGCCACCTTCCGGAAGAATTCAGGAAACTCTTCCGAATTGATGCCCAGCCGTCCGCGTCCTGTATCCATAGCGATAAATACAGGCATCGCTGTTTTGGCAGTATCTGATACAGCCTTGGCGGCCTGATAAGAAAGGATTGTCGGGATCAGTTGATACTGTACATAAAGAGACGCCATTTCTTCCACAAGACAGCTGGCAAAAATCAGGATTGGCGTTTTGATTCCGTTTTCTCTCAGCAAAATCCCATCATCCAGGCTGCCGACACCAAGGTAATCAGCTCCACATTCTTCCAGCATAAGTGCACAGGGAATCAGACCGTGACCATAGGCATTGGCCTTGATTGCCGGCATGATGCGTACCTTGCTGCCGACCATCCTGCGAAAATTCATGAAATTATCTTTCAGATGATCCAGGTTGATTTCCAGCCAGCAGGCTCTCGTAATCGGGTTTGTTTCCATTTTATCCGCCCTCCAGAATAAAATAAGAATCAGTATTCACCAAAATAGTCTTTTAAGGTTTCCATACCCGTACGATATGCCGGAATACCGCCGATGGTCATTGTCTGAGCTACCGCTGCATAAAGTTCTTCTTTTGTGGCACCGGCTTCAATAGCCATACGGGCGTGAGTTTGGATTCCCAGAGAGTAACGGATGGTGCATGCCATAGCCACCATCATCAATTGTTTATATTTCTGAGGGATAATCGGGTTATTATTCAGGTTTTGCCGCCACTCATACGAAGGTTCGAATAAATCCGGACGTTCGCTGCGCATTACACGCCAATGATAAGCCAATTCTTTTTCCATTGATTTTCATCCTTTCTTATTTACTTGAAAAGAAGCCATCCTTTTCTCCGCACTGTAAATGACCATGCCTCGGTATCCTGCAGGAAACAAAGACAGAGACCTGGAAAACGTCCTGTATTTCCACTGGCTCCAGATCCGTATCCAGTCAGTCTGTCCGGAGAAGTGTTTTAAACTTCTGCAATGGCCTCGATTTCCAGATGCGCCAGATGATGCGTCCGCCGCACTTCATAAATGGCCCGGGCGGGTTTGTGGCTGCCAAAGAATTTCGCATAGGCCTCGTTGGCCGCATCCCATTCGGCCATATCTGTGATAAATACTCGGCACATGACAATGTGGTTTCGATCTGCGCCTGCTTCTTTCAAGATATTTTCGATCCGGTTCAGGCTCATTTCCATTTCAGCAGCCATACCGCCTTCCGGAACTTTATGGGTAAAAGGATCCACTGAGCTCTGGCCGGAAACATAAATCATACCGTGAGAGATTACGGCTGCGGAATAGTGTCCGCTGGAAGGATGGGGCGCTTTGACGATTTCCATAATAACTTTCTCCTTTCAGACTGCCGGCAAGATACCTGCCGGCAGTTTTCGCTGTACGATGTTTTTTCTCGAAAAGCAGTTTTAAGCAGCTGCCTTGTTGAATTTCTTTTCCAGGCGATCAATGAACACGGTCCCGGACAGGGTTCCCAGGCAGTTCACAGTGGTGGTTCCCATATCAAAGAACCGGTAGAAGCCGCCCACCATCACAACGATATCCAAAGGCATGCCGATGGCCGTAGCCACAATCATCAGGTTCATCAGTCCGCCGCCGGGAACGCCGCTGCCGGCACTGGTCACCAGTACGGTGGCAAAAATCAGATTGGCAATCTGAGCCATAGTCAGGGGCATCCCCATAGCATTGGCACTGAAGATCAAAACCACACCGCATAATACCGCAACTCCATCTTTATTCACAGTAGCTCCCAGAGGAATCCCCAGACTGGCTACGATATCAGATACGCTGAAGTTCGTTTTAGCCGTTTCCACACTGACCGGAAGTACCGCATTGCTAGAGCAGGTACTGATAGCTGCAGCCGTCACCGGGAAGGATTTCCGCAGGAAAGCAATCGGCGAAATGCCGGCTCCCAGGAAGGGAACCACACAATAGATCAGCACGACCTGGATCAGACAAGCTGCATAAAAAGCCCCCAGAATCTGAGCAATGGTAACCAGGACTCCCACACCGTGTTTTCCCATCGTAGAAGCCATCAGGCAGAACACCCCATAGGGAGCCAGCTTCATGGCGATACCGATCAGGCTCATGACCAGATCAGCCATGGAGAAGAACCACTGCCGCACCGGTTCCCGTTTTTCCGCCGGCAGCAGCACAATAGCGACACCGATAAAGCAGGCTATAACCAGGACCTGCATCATATCGCCCTTGGAGAAACTGTTGAACATATTGGTGGAAAACATATTGAGGAAAAATTCCTGGATGCTGGGCATAGATTTGATTTTTACCGCCTGGGCTCCGCCAGCCGGGGTGTATTGGAAACCTGCCCCCAGATTAAAGAACAAAGGCAGTGCAATGCCCACCAGTGCCGCACATGCAGTCGTAAAAAGATAAAAAACGGTAAACCGGACGCCCAGACGCCCCAAAGTTTTGGGATCATCCATAGAACTGATGCCTTTTACCAACATGCATACCACAATGGGCACCAGGAACATTTTCATCAGGTTCAGCCACATATCCCCGATAAACCCGATCTTCGTGGCAGGTTCTCCCACCACAATCCCTACGATACTGCCCAGTATCATGGCAATGACCATTTTTGTTACGTCGTTCATTTTTTTCTTTTTCATGGCGTATTTTCCACTCCTTTACGACCGGATATAAACAAAGCCATCCATTATGCGCCGGGCCGTCCGTACCACCCCAGCCCGTTCAATGGTTTTCCCATCGCTAACCACCGTCACGTCCATAACACCGGAAGCATGTCCCAACCGAACCGAAGCCGAATCAGTCCGAACACCAGTGATTTCACTGACCACGGTTCCTTTCAGTCCCACCGCAGATCCTGTGGCAATGGCCACCGTCACAGGATACGCCTTGTGGACCTTTCCCATGGACAGTGCCCGGCAGCACAGATCCATTTCCTGCTCTTTCACACTGCCGCCCCCCAGAGCTTCATACTCCTGAGGCCCGCTGACAAAAGCCAGGTCCGGTGCTGCCGGAGTGACCGCGGCAGCTTTCCTCCAGTCAGATACCATGCCTAATTTTTCTGCGATCCGGCCCCGTATTTCTTCCAGCACACCCATCGCTGCTGCGTCGTTATTCAGTTCCTGCTGTTCCTTTCCCGAAAGGCCCAGGCTCCCGGCATTCAGGATCACCACAAGGTTCCCACTGTCGATTACGGTAACAGGGATCTTCCGTCCATCTGTCAGTTCCACAAGGTCCTGAGTCTGTCCCGTAGGGAACAATTTCCCGGTAACGGCTCCAGCAGGATCCAGGAAGTATTCGTCCACCCGGGAGCCAGTCCCCGGCACTCCCTGGATGGAGCAGTCTCCGTACATACAGGCATGTCCATCCTTCGTCCGCACCCAGTCTTCCATATATTTCTTTGTATTCGTATTGTAAATCCGCACCCGGGTCACCTCTTTGTCACTCCGGGCAGGGACCAGCCCTTCATCGATGGCATAACTGCCTACTGCAGAGCCGATATTGCCGCAGCTCACATTATGGATCACCTGGGCCTTGTCAACAGCCACCTGGAAGAACGTAAAATCCACGTCTGTTTCCGGCTGCTGCGAGCGGCTAATCACCACGATTTTGCTGGTGGAAGAAACCGTTCCGCCCATACCGTCGATCTGCTTCACGTCCGGACTGCCTTCCACCTTCAAAAAAATCTCATCCCACAAAGCTTCATCTTCCGGCAAATCCTCCCGGTGAAAAAAGACGGCCTTGCTGGTACCGCCTCTCATATACACACAGGGATATTTCTGCTGTGTCTGATTCAATCTGCTCATTCCCATTCTCCTTCCTGATTCCGCGATTGTCTTGACCTGTTCCTTCCGTATTGTTTCTATGGCTCTATTAAACCGCAATTCCTTGATATAATCTAATACATATATAGTGAATTTGTGATAAAATTTATGTTATCAGCAAGGTTCCATGCGCTTCTGCCGGTACAAGGAGAGAAAAATGTTTGAACACAAAGAATATGTCGAACGGATTTACCAGGAGCGGAGCTTCCGCAAAGCGGCGGAAAAGCTCCATGTATCTCAGCCTGCTTTATCTGCTATGATCAAACGTCTGGAAAAGGAGCTGGGAGTTCCCCTGTTCAACCGGAAGACCAACCCCATCTCCCTTACTTCTTTTGGCAGTGAATATCTGAAGAGTGCAGGCATTGTAACCGATTTGGAGAGTCGATTGAAAAATATGGCCTATGAGGACCGGACCGCACTGTACGGAACGCTCACCCTCTGTGCTTTTTCTCTTGCCCTTCCCACTCGCATCGCCAGGAAAATCGCCGCTTTTCATGCCAGCTTTCCAGGCATCCGTCTATATCTGCAGAATCATAATACCCTCCAGGCCAAAATGAGTATGGATTCCTATCAGGGAGATCTGCTGATTTCCACCAAAAATATGGACCCGGAAAAATATACCGGTATCTCTCTGTACCAGGAACATCTTGTCCTGGTGGTACCGAAACGATTCTCTGATACCGAAAGATTCACGGACCTGCAGCTGGACTCCAAACAGATATCATCTATCCTGGAACCAGACTGTCCGGCTTTGCCGCTGAAAGATTTCCAGTCCGTTCCCTTCATCCTGGCTTCCCGGGAAAATTACATCCGAGAATGTGCGAATATGCTTTTCCAAGAAGCACAGATCCATCCACCTGTAGAGATTGAGACCGAATCTTCTTCCGTAGCGCTGAATTTTGTCCGTCTCGGCTGCGGAGCCACCATCTGCAGCCATATGCTCCTGGAAAACACTGCTTATGCAAATCAGTTATGTGTCTATAAAATCAAAAGCAGACTGGCCGTCCGGACCGGTCACCTGTATTACCGCCGGGGAGCCTACCTGACCCCTGCCATGAAGAAATTCATTGCCTGGATGCAGGAGCCTGATCCCACCGAAGAATAAAAAAGAGCCAGATTCCATTCTTTACAGGAATCATAGCTCCAGGGGAGTTTTTCCGGTATAATAAAAAGCAGTTATGAAACAAAGGAGAGATTTCCATGGATATAAAAGAAACGATAGCCCGCCAGCTTCCCCTGTATGCCCGGGTGCTGCTAGAAAAAGGGATCTGCCTCCAGAAAGGCCAGATCCTGGTGATCAATGCGCCGGTGGAAGCCAGTGCTTTCGCCGTCATGCTCACAGAAGCAGCCTACAAAGCCGGGGCTTCCCAGCTGGTGTTCAACTGGTACTGCAGTGCAGCCACCCGTCTCCGGTATGAATACGAAACCCAGGACAAGTTCGAGACCGTCCCGGGCTGGCGCAGTGAATTCAACCTGGATTATTACCGGAAAGGTGCCGCTTTCCTGAGCCTGATCTCCGCCGACCCCTATGCCATGAAGGGCATCGACCGGAAAAAGATCATGGCCTGGCAAAAGGCCTTCCACCAGGCGGTCAAAGAATATTCCGACGGAATGATGGCTTCCAAAACCAACTGGCTGGTGGCCGCCGTCCCCAGTACCGTATGGGCCAGGCTGCTGTACCCGGAGCTGCCGGAACAGGAAGGCATGGACAGGCTGTGGATCCAGCTGCTGGATGCGGCCCGGTGTCTGGGCGAAGACCCTTTGGCCGACTGGGACAAGCATCTGGCGGAACTGCAACAGCGCCGGGAATGGCTGACGGCCCAGCAGTTCACCGCCCTGGAATATGAAAACGGCCTGGGTACCCATCTCACCGTGGGCCTGCCGGACCGGCACATCTGGCAGGGAGGGGCCGAAAGCACCGCCCGGGGTTTCCTGTTCAACGCCAACATCCCTACAGAAGAAGTGTATTCCGCGCCCCAGGCGGACCGGGTGGATGGGGTTGTATGCAGCACCCGTCCCCTGGTGTACAGCGGAAATCTCATCGAAAATTTCCGTCTCACCTTCAAAAACGGAAAAGTAGTGGAAGCCACAGCAAAAAAAGGCGAAGAAATCCTGAAAGACCTGCTGAAAATGGATGAAGGTGCCTGCCGGCTGGGAGAAGTGGCCCTCATCCCCTACCATTCCCCCATTTCCCTGATGGATACGGTCTTCTACGAAACCCTCCTGGATGAAAATGCTTCCTGCCACCTGGCCCTGGGGGACGCCTACCCAACCTGTGTGGAAAAAGGAGTGGAGATGGACGAAGAAGAACTGAAAAAAGCCGGACTCAACGATTCCATGATCCACGTGGACTTCATGGTGGGCAGCCCGGATCTCACCATCACCGGGATCCGGAAAGACGGAACAAAGGTGTCCGTGTTCGTCAACGGGGATTGGGCATAAAAAAGAAGGGGCTGTTGCTCACGCAGCAGCCCCTTTTGGCTTTTACTTCCCGTGCCGTTCCCATACGGCCTGGGGAATGAATACCAGATGCTGGTTCACGAAGGTGTCGAAACCGCTCCGGGACAGTTCGTGCCCGTACCCGGAATTCTTCACGCCCCCGAAAGGCAGTTCCGGCAGGGATGTCCAGCCGTGGTTGATGAAGCTCATCCCGGTTTCGATCCGGGCCGCCACCCGGCCGGCATGTTCCATATCGCTGCTGAACACCGTGTTCCCCAGCCCGTAGCTGGAATCGTTGGCCAGGGCAATGGCATCCTCTTCATCCCGGACTTTGTACACCACACCCACCGGACCGAAGACTTCTTTGTTATACAAAGGATTGTCCTTTGTCACATCGGTCAGGATGGTGGGCATCACGAAGTAACCGGGACTTTCGATGGGCTGGTTCCCGTACACCACCCGGGCGCCGGCCTGGACAGCCTGTTCAATGGCCGCCAGCACATCCCGCTTGGCCGTGGCGGAGGACAGGGGTGCCAGTGTGGTGGCCGGATCCATGGGATCCCCCCATTGGGCGGAGGCAAAGACTTCCGCCAGATCCCGGAGGAACCGGTCGTAGTTCTTTTCCGTCACGATGAACCGTTTGGAAGAGACGCAGACCTGGCCCGCATTGTACAGCCGGGCGGCAAACAGCTGGGATTTCACTTCGTCCATATCCGCATCATCCAGGACGATGAAGGCATCATTGCCCCCCAGTTCCAGGGAAGAAGGCTTCAGGGCCTTTCCGGCATGTTCCGCCACGGAAGAACCGCCCCGTTCCGACCCGGTCAGGCAGGCTCCGGCCACCCGGGAATCCTCGATGATCCGGGAAACCTGATCATAGCTGGCAAACAGGTTCTGGAAAGCCCCTTCCGGAGCCCCCGCTTCCCGTACCAGGGCTTCAAAGGCCAGGGCAGAGCCGGGGCAGTTGGAGGCATGTTTCAGCAGCAGAGGATTCCCGATGATGAAATTGGGGGCGAACACCCGCATCACCTGGTAGAAGGGGAAATTCCAGGGTTCCACTGCCATGATCACGCCCCGTGCCTGTTTCAGGATATAAGCTTTACCGGCCGGGGTTTCCACCGGTTCCCGGGCCAGGAATCCATCGGCCTGGTCCGCATAATATTCAGCGATGGCAGCACAGAGTTCCACTTCTCCCTGGGCTTCTACAAACAGTTTCCCCATGTCTTTGGTCATGGTTTCCGCATACCGGTCCAGATCCCGCCGGAGCAGGGCAGCCACCTGGCGCAGGACCGTTTTCCGGTTCTCCACGTCATTGTCTTTCTGCCAGGCCTGGTATTGTCCATAGGCCCGTTCCAGGGCTTCTTCCACCCCGGCATCGGACAGGCTCTCATAGGAGCGGAGCACTTCATTGGTATAGGGATAAATAGTCTGATAAGCCATAATCGACCCTCCTTGGACTGGTTAAGTGTATTTTTATCGTTTACAGTTAAGCGTATTATACGATACCGCCTCTAAAAATACAAGTCCTTTTTGGAGAATTTTTATCGATTTCTTTTTTATCCCTTCATTCCCCAGGCATAGCCGGTCATGGCCATGGATCCCAGGTTGCAGATTTTGTTGAACACCTGGGCCCGGTCTGCGCCGGCGGCTCCCAGGCATACCAGGAGCGGCAGGTAATGATCCGGGGTAGGTACGGCATAGGACGCATCAGGATGGGATGCGAACCCGATGACTTTTTCCGTATCCTCCTGGAGCACCGCTTCTGTAATATAGTCATTGAACCGGAGAGTGGCATCAGAACCCCCTGCATTCTCCCATTCCACTTCCCGGAGATTGTGGACCACGTTGCCGCTGCCCAGGATCAGATAGCCATCTTCCCGGAGAGCAGCCAGCTTCCGGCCCAGTTCGAATTCTTCCGTATAGGAAATGTCCCCGTCCACGGACAGCTGGACCACCGGGATGTCCGCCTTCGGGAACATATGGACCAGCACCGTCCAGGCCCCGTGGTCGATGCCCCAGTCGTCATTGACGGCCACGGCAGAGCCCAGCAGCGACTGTACCTTTCGTGTCAGTTCTCCATCCCCTTTGGCGGGATACTTGACTTCATACAATTCCTTGGGGAACCCGTACATATCGTAGACCTGCCGGGGTTCCGGGGCGCTCTGGACAAAAGTCCCGTGGGTATACCAGTGAGCGGATACCATCAGGATGGCCCTGGGCCGGCCAAACTGGCTTTCCACCGCCCGGCCGATCCGGTCCATCCCTTCCGTAATTTCATTGTGTTCCAAAGCAATCATGGGGCTGCCGTGGCCCGAAAAAATCACCGGCATGGTTTTCTGTTCTTCCATATTTTATCTCCTTTTATTTCAGGTACCGGTCGAAGAAATCCCCGATTACCTGCAGTACCTTGTCCTGGACCCAGTATACACCCCCATGGGCTGCTCCCGGGATCTCATACCGTTCCGCCGGCACCCCTTTGGCCTTCAGGGCCTGGTACAACAGGTCCGTCTGCCCCGGGGACACCACCTTGTCCGCCGTCCCGTGCATCAGCAGCATGGGAGCACTGTTTTTCCCGATATAGGCAATGGGGTTGGCAGCCTCCGTAGCTTTGGGATCAGCCAGGACCCCTCCGTCCTTCCCGCCGAACACCGGGCTGCCGTTGACCCACAGGGCTTCTGTGGCCCCGGCGGACTGATGCCGTTTCTGGTTTTCCGGGCTGTAATCCATGCCCACCCGGCTCAGATCCGACAGACCGTAGAGATCCACTGCACAGTTCACTTGGCTGGATTCCTGGAGATTCTCCCCCTTGTCAAAGGTCCTGGTACCGCTGGTGGTGCCGGCAAAGGCGGAGAGATACCCCCCGGCGCTGCCCCCCACGATGCCGATCCGGTCTTTGTCGATGTGCCATTGGTCCGCATGGGCCCGGAGATACCGGATGGAAGCTTTTACATCTTCCAAAGGTTCCGGGAACCGGGCCGTGGGGGCCACCCGATAGGTGATGCTGGCCACCACATAGCCCTTTTCCGCCAGGTAGTTCCGCAGCTGGACCCCGTTGTCCCGGTTGGCGTTGATGAAGCCGCCGCCAGTCACATAGACGATGGCCGGCATTTTTTCTTTTTTCTGGGGCTGGAGCAGATCCATGGCCATGGGCACATTGGGATACCCCCGGGAAGGTACCTGTTCATAGACCACTCCGGAAATCTGCTTTACTTCCGTTTTCACCGGAGCCACCTCCAACGTCTTGCTGGCGTATTGCTCCGCCGCCTCCGCCCCGGAAAATCCCGTCATGCCCAGCAGAAACAGTCCGGACAACACCAGCCGGCTTACTTTCCCACACTTTTTCATAGAAATGCCTCCCTTGCTCTCTTTTCAGGCAGACTCCTCCTGCCCACAAAAAACATGTCAATATTGACATGTTTCGATTGCCACGAGTGTAGCACGGGCCGGAGGGGCTGTCAATGTTTATGGATGCTTTTTTTCTATATCCATGGATGTCTTCTTCCCATGATATAATATACCCCGAAGAAAGGAGCAGTTCAATGACAAAAGAAGACACTCTCCAGTACATCCTCCTGGGGCTCCTGGCCAAACGGGACCTGACCGGCTACGACATGAAAAAACTTTTCGGGCAGGAAGTGAGAGATTTCTGGTACGCCCGGCACAGCCAGGTGTATCCGGAACTCCGGAAGCTGGAAGAAAGCGGGCTGATCACCTCCTACACCAGCACTGTGGGTACCAAACTCCAGAAAAAGTATTACCGCCTGGCGGCCACAGGCCGGCAAAAGCTCCGGGACTGGCTGGACCAGCCTTTGGGAGATATGATGCCCACCCGGGATGAATTCACCATGAAGCTGTACCTGATCCGCAGCCAGAAAGACCCCCAGCTCCGGCAGCTGCTCCAGGAGGATATCCGGCGCCACAAGGAACGTCTGGCCCATCTCCAGCTCCGCTGGCGGCTGCTGTTCCCCACCCAGGAAGCCCGGGAAAAAGAATATGGCCACGCCCTGATCCTCCAGGAAGCCATCCAGCGGGAAACCCAGAAGCTGGCATGGGAAAAGAAGCAGTTGGCAGAGATTTAACAAAATGTAAATTTTTTGGGGAAACCGTTGAATATACCGGATTTTCGCGATAAAATATTGACCCGGTAGTCAATATGTGCAGATTTGTACAGGAGGCTGTTGCAGGAGCAACAACCCCGTCAGCGGTCAGCTGTCAACTGTCAACGGCCAAAGGCAGCCAGCCCTGCTGGCTTTGAACAACGAAAAACAAGACCAGCCAACCGCTGGTTTTGTAATTTCAAAATCAATTTGAAAAATTGATTTCCAGCGGCTGGTGACCAGTGACCAGTGACTGGTGACTGAGGGGTGTTGCAAAGCAGCACCCCTCTTTTGGTAAGGAGTAAGTATGGAAAAGAAAGAACTGACGGAGAAATTCAAAGGATTGAAGGGGCTGCTCCCTTCCGGGCATCTGGTGGGGGCCGGCTTCTCTTTCCAGTGGAAGGATGCGGACGGCCAGATCCAGGAATTCCATGCAGGGCCCAAGCTGCTGATGGGCTTCTGCGGGGCCTTCCTGGCCAGCCTCATGGGACTGGCGGTATGCGCCGGGCTGCTGTTCAAGGCCTGGGATGAACAGACGGAACTGGCCAATTACCGGGCGGACTACGGGGTCTACACGGAACGGCTGGCCAAGCTCATGGACGACAATGAAAAACTCCAGCGGGAACTGGCCCAGGTGGTCCAGGTGGAAAACGCCGTCCGGGAAAAGCTGTCCAAGGACGGAGTCAAGATCGGGGAACAGGCCGTGGACAAAAAGTCCAAGGAACTGGATAAAGGAGGCCAGGGCGGCTCCACCACGGCGGACCAGCTGACGGTGCTGGAAGTCCAGGATGAAATCAACTGGAAGAAGCTGGCCTACAAGAAGGAAAACCTCACCAATATGCTGCTGGCCCTGTCCAATACCGGGGACGGCACCTACGGGTGGCCCGTCAGCGGCGGGGAAATCAGCTCCTTCTTCGGGCTCCGGGCGGATCCTTTCGGCGGCGGCAGTGATTACCATCCCGGCATCGACATCGCCGTGGACTATGGGACCCCCATCAAGGCGTCCTCCACCGGGACTGTGGAAGAGGCCCAGTGGAACGGGGGCTACGGCCGGTTCGTCAGCATCGATCACGGCAACGGGATCACCACCTGCTACGGCCACATGAGCGCCATTGCCGTACAGCCGGGGCAGACCGTCCGTCGGGGAGATGTGATCGGCTACGCCGGCAGCAGCGGCTACAGCACCGGTCCCCATGTGCATTTCGAAGTGCGCCAGAACGGGAGCCCGGTGAACCCGCTGAATTTTGCCAGACCGGTGGGATAAGAAAAAAAGAGTGCCTTCGATGGGCACTCTTTTTTTGTCAGCTGTCAACTGTCAGCGGCCGAAGGAAATCAATTTAGCAAATTGATTTTGAAACCCATAAACCGTAGGAGCTGCACGCCGGGCGGCCTGCGCATGATTGCCATTTGTTGGTGCATTGTGTGGGACGCCGGGCCTGCGTCCCCTACGGTTTTACACAGTCAAAAGGACCGTCTATCCATCTGCCCCTTTTTCAAATCCTGGAAATGCTGCTGGAGGGCGGCTGTCATTTCTTTCACCCAGAGCCGGTCTTCTCCCTGGCGGCTGGCCAGATACAGCCGGTGGAAGGGGGTCCGTTCCGCCAAAGGGAATATGGAAAACCCCTGTTTTTTCATGGCGGCGGCCACTGACCGAGGTACCAGCATCCAATCTTCCGGTCCCTGGAAATACTTTTCAGCCGTCGGGGTGCTGTTCACCCGGATCTTGCTGTCCAGAGCCCGCCAGTACTGATCATGCCAGCTGCGGAATTCTTCCGTGAAGATCTGGAAGATTTCCTGTTTCCCATCCAGTTCTTCCATGGAAATGATCTTTTTTCCCTGAAAATGTCCTGGCTCCTTCATCACCACCAGAAATGGCTCTTCATAGAGAAGTTCGCTCACCAGCCCCCGGCTGGCAAGAGGGATCTGCACAATGCCCACATCCAGCAGTCCTTCCTGCAGCAGGTCCCGGATTTCCACACTGTGATGATCTTCCAAAGTCAGACTGCACCGGGGATGGCCCAGCAGATAGTCCTGGAGGAACCCGGCCAGGAAATATTCCTGGGCACTGCGCATGCACCCCAGCCGCAGAAGATACCGTTCCTGTTCTTCCCGGAAGGAAAGCCCTTCTTCATACAATTCCAGCATGTGGACGACCACTCCCAGGAACCGTTCTCCTTTGCCGGTGAGTTCCGCTTCCTGTCTCCCCTTGCTTCTCAGCAGCAGCGGGTACCCCAGTTCCTCTTCCAACCGGGCCAGCCGTTTGCTGAGGGTGGACTGGGTCAGAAAAAAATTTTTGGCGGTCTGTGTCATGTTCCGGGTCCGGCAAAGATCTCGGAACAGGTAAAGTGATTCTGTATCCATGGTTTCCCGCTCCTTTAAATAGTCATCTTAGGAAGATTATAAAGTATAATAAGTTGTTTTACAACTGTTTTCTTTCACCTTATACTAAAGCTATCAAGAAAACATTCCTGGAAAACAGAGGGAACGATGAAAAGAAAGGATGAGTGCCATGAGAAAGAGCTTTATGGATAAATGGCTGGCTGGTTTGGAAAAAGACGAATTCATCCGGACCCGGCTGAGCGGAAAACGGGTATGCGGCCCTGCTCCGATGAAGAAAGGAACAACTCCCATCAGCTGCTTTCAAACCAGAACCGCCGTTCTGCCGGGAAGGTAAAACAACCCTCCATTGACAGAATCATCAATAAAAAAAGGAGACTATACCATGGATCTGATGACAGCAAAATTTCAGCGTCTGGGAATCGACAATGCACCGGGACAGGAAGACCGGCAGAGCCATACGGAACTGGAGCTTCGGGGAGAACCGCTGCCGGGACCTGCAGTGAATTTTTCCCATGGAGATGTGGATGCCCACCAGCCCATTCCAGGAAGCCTGGAAACCTTCATTGAGGGATACAAAAAAGGCAGCTGTGTGGCCTATACGGAATACCGGGGTGGAGATGACATCCGGAAGGAAGTGGCGGCCAAACTGGCGGCCTTTACCGGAGCCCCCATCGATCCGGAAAAAGAACTGATCCTGACCCCCGGGACCCAGGGAGCCCTGTTCCTGGCACTGGGCTGTCTGGTGGGACGGGGAGACAAGGTTGCCATCGTGGAACCGGATTACTTCGACAACCGGAAACTGGTGGAATTTTTTGAAGGAGAACAGGTTCCCGTCAAGCTGGATTATCTGAGCCAGGACAAAAATGCCGGGGTCAATCTGGCAGCGTTGGAAGAATCCTTTAAACAGGGTGTCAAACTGTTCCTGTATTCCAACCCCAACAATCCCACCGGGGTTATCTTTTCCGAAGAAGAAACCCGGGAAATCGCCCGTCTGGCAAAAAAATACAACGTGATCCTCCTGGTGGATCAGCTGTATTCCCGGCAGATTTTCGACAACCATCCCTATACCCATCTGCGGGCTCTGCCGGAACGGCCGGAGAACATGCTGACCATCATGGGGCCCTCCAAAACTGAATCTCTCAGTGGGTTCCGGCTGGGAACTGCCTTCGGGACCAGCTGGATCATCGACCGGATGGAAAAACTCCAGGCCATCGTCACCCTGCGGGCACCGGGATACAGCCAATATGTGTTCAAGCGCTGGTTCAGCGAGCCGGAAGGATGGCTGAAGGACCGGATTGCTGCCCATCAGGCCATCCGGGATGATCTGATTGCTCTGGTCCGGAGCCATGAAGGATGCAGCGTACGGAAAACAGAAGGTGGAAGCTATATTTTCCCCACCCTGCCTCCCATGGACGTAAGCATCAGCGATTTTGCCAAAATCGTCCGCAGGCTCACCGGAGTGATCATTACTCCAGGTACGGAATTCGGGCCTCAGTTCACCCACAGTTTCCGGGTGAATTTTTCCCAGGATCCAAAAAACACCCACAGCGCCATTGACCGGGTGCTGCAGGTCATGGAACGGTACAGAAGCAAATGATTTTTGGTTGGAACAGGAGGCATTCCCATGCATAAAAATTTTACGTTTGATCCGGAACTGCAGAAGGAAATCAAAAGCAGATTCTATTATATGGATGAAAATCCCTTGGGCCGAAAGCGGCTGTTCTTCGAAAACTCCGGAGGCTCCCTCCGTCTCAAGGCCTGTGTGGAGGCCAAGGCCCGTTATGAACAGATTCCCGACTGTCCCCTGCGGTACCATGATGTTTCCCTGAAGCTCCATGAAATAAAGGACAAGGGGATCCGGGATCTGATGGAAGTGCTTTTCGGCGCCGCTCCGGGGGAAGGAGCCCTGGTTACGGAACTGACTCCTTCCAAGGTCACCTTCAGCATCACCCGGGCCATTGTGGAAAATGTGCCAGGTACCAATGTGGTCACCACGGCCATCGAGCATCCTTCCGCCTATGATGCCGCCCGGATGTATGCAGAAAAGACCGGGAAAGAATTCCGGGTAGCCAAAGCCAATCCGGAAAACGGCGGAGTGGATGTGGACGAAATCCTGAAGCTGGTGGACAAGGACACCTGCCTGCTCAGTGTCATGAGTGCCTCCAACATCTCCGGAAAAGTGTTCCCCATGAAGGAAATCGTGGAAAAAGCACGGCAGATCAAGCCGGACCTGTTCATCATCTCTGATGCGGTGCAGCATGCCCCCCATGCAGCCCTGTACGCCCATGACCTGCAATTGGACGGGCTGGTGATTGCCCCCTACAAAGCCATGGGGATCCGGGGCTGCGGCTATGGATATGTCTCTGACCGGGTGGCTGCCCTGCCCCATGACAAACTGCTGGCCAAGCCGGAAAAGGAATGGGAACTGGGGACCTACCCTCACGCCAACTTTGCGGCCATGAGTGCCATGGTGGACTACATCTGCTGGATTGGCCGTCATTATACGGACATCCAGGACCGTCGGACCCAGTATGTAGTAGGCTTCCAGTACTGCCACGCCCATGAAAACAGCCTGCTGGAACGAATGCTGGAAGGCACCGAAGCCCTGCCGGGCCTGCGCCATATCCCGGGCGTGGAGCTGTATTTCGACGGACCGGTGGATGACAGCCGTGACCTGATGGTGGCCATGGGGCTGAAAGGCATGGATTACACTGCTCTCCGGGAAGAATATGACAAACGGGGGGTGCTGGTCTTTGAACGGATCAACACCAGTGAATATTCCAAACGGATCGTGGAATCTCTGGGCCGCACCGGCCTGCTGCGGGTTTCCCCGCTCCATTGCCACGATTTCAGCGACATCGACCATTTCCTGGAAATTACCTGGGACATTGCCAAAGCCCAGGCCCGCTGAGAAAGGAGCGTCCTGATGAAAGATCCCATTCCTCAGGGAAAATATGTACCGGCAGCCCGCAGCGGCAGACTGATTGCCACGGCCGGCATGACCCCCCGGAAAGAAGGCGTGTTGATCATGCAGGGAAAGGTCCAGGCGACAGTTTCCCTGGAAACCTATCGGGAAGCGGTGGTCCAGGCGGCGGCCAATGCGCTGACAGCCGCCCGGAACCAGCTCCGGCCGGGAGAAGTCCTGGCAAGGATTCTGCGGATGGATGTGTACGTGAACGGAGCTGCGGATTTTACCGCTCACCCCAGACTGGCGGATTTTGCTTCGGAATATCTGCTGGAAGAATTGGGAGACGCCGGGAGGTGTGCCCGCTGTGCCCTGGGCATGGCCGGACTCCCGGGCAATGCTCCGGTGGAGATCAGCCTGCTGGCTGTGGTGAAAGAAAAAGAATGAAAAAAGTTCTGCCTGTGCAAAATAAAGCACAGGCAGAACTTTTTTACAACAGCTTCAATTTCTTCCCCAATACCACCATTCTCCTTCCCAGGAAGGGAATCTGGTGCAGTTCTTCTTCGGGCATGGTTTTCAGTCCCAGCAGCAGGATGCCGTAGACGGGCACGGCCACGGCCATGCCGCCCAGGATGCTCCAGGCACCCCACCCCGGCACCAGGGCCAGGAAGCCCTTCACCGCCGCCCCCATGGCCACAGCGGCCAGAGCGGTTTTCCCCAGCTGCTTCAGTTCCAGGGAGAAGCCGGTGTATTTTTTAATGAAGAAAAGGTTCAGGACGGCGGCAATCCCGATATCCGCCACCGTAGCCCAGGAGGACCCCACTATGCCCAGGGTGGGGGTCAGGTTCCAGTTCAGCAGCACTTTGGAAGCCGCCGCAAGGATCATATTGAATACGGGGATCTTGGTCTTCCCCAGCCCCTGGAGGATCCCGGTACTCACCTGATGGAGCCCCAGGAGAAAAATGGCCCAGCTCATGGTCTCGATGGAAGGCCCGGCTTTGGGGGCATTGTAGATCAGGGCCGCCACCCGGCCGCCCAGCACATGGAGTCCGATGCTGCAGGGAATGGTGATCACCGCCGCCACGGAAAAGGCCGTGGCCACTTTTTCCCGGATCCCTTCCGTATCTTCCAGCACCCGGGATTCACTGATGGCCGGCACCAGGCTGATGGAGAGCGCCGCCGTCAGGATGGTGGACATGTTGATGAGAGGCACCGCCATGCCGGTCAGATATCCGAACAGGGTGGTGGCTTCGGACATGGACCAGCCCCCCACCATCAGCCGCCGGGGTACGATCATCATATCCAGGTTGGACACAATGGGCAGCATCAGGCTGGACATGGAAACCGGCAGGGCCAGGGCGATCAGCCGTTTGATGATCTTTCCGGCCGGTTCCTGTTCTCTTTCCGGTACTTTCTGTTCCCCTTTGGGGAAGAACTTGTGCTTCAGCCGGAAATAGAACACCTGGAGGAGCAGCAGACCGCACAGAGCACCGGCCCCGGCCCCCATGCTGGCCCCGGCCGCCGCATAGGTCAGGCCGTAGGGCATCAGCAGATAGGAGAAAGCGATCATGGTGACCACCCGGACCAGCTGTTCCGTGATTTCCGAACAGGCGGTAGGAGTCATGATCTGCCAGCCCTGGAAGTATCCCCGGAAACTGGACAGGAAGGTGACGAAGAACACCGCCGGCGCCAGGGCGATGATGGAATAATAGGCCCGGGGATCCGGGATGATCCCGGACGTCACCAGCCAGTGGGCCATGCCCAAAAGGCACAGGGAAAAGAACAGCCCGGTGCAGAACAGCATCCGCAGGGATACCCGGAACACCCGCTGGGCGCCGGTATAATCCTCTTTGGCCACTTTTTCCGCTGTAATGATGGAAATGGCCACCGGGATCCCGGCAGAAGAAACGGTGATGGCCATGAGATAGATGGGGAATCCCATCTGATACAGGCCGATGCCTTCGCCCCCCATAACCCGGGAGAGGATCACCCAGTTCAGGGCTCCGATGACTTTGACCACAATACTGGAAATGGTCAGTATCAGCGTCCCTTTCAGGAATTTTTTCGTTTTGCTGTTTCCGGGAGTCTGTCCTTGCTGCTCCATGCCACCCATCCTTTATCCTGCAATGATTATCAGGCCGAAAACGGGGTCTGCCCTGCGGCATGGCCCCGGCCGGTCCCATCCATTTACTGTAATTGTATTATTTTATCATATTTTATCGGCTTGTGGGCAAGGGGCGGGCGAAAATATCTTTCGAATCTTCTCCCGATTGCCCTGACAGAGCATCCTCTACACGCGGATACGGGTCCTTTCCCCCTTGCCAGGGGGAGCACAGCCCTGCAGGCGGCATTGCAATGGTTCTTCCGGTTCCGCCGTCCCTGCTGCACTCTTCACTCTGCCCTCTTCACTGCAATGAAATTTTCACCGGGAACCTGCTGACCCTATACTATGTTGGATTAACTACTGGAGTTCTGGGGGGATTGTGCTATAATAGTATACACTTTAAGATGAGGTGCATTATGAGTACGTATCGTGTAGGTTTAGACATCGGGTCCACCACGTGCAAGATCGTCGTGCTGGACAATCATTCCCATGTGGTGTTTTCCCGCTACAAGCGGCACCAGGCCAACGTGGCCGGGGTCCTGCGGGAAGAGCTGAAGACTTTGCGTTCCCAGATCGGCGGTGCCAGCCTGAAGCTGAAGATCACCGGTTCCGTGGGCATGGGGGTGGCGGAAAAGTTCCAGATTCCCTTTGAACAGGAAGTAATCGCCGCCACCAAATTCGTCAAAGCCAAATATCCAGACGTAGCCACCCTGATCGACATTGGCGGGGAAGACGCCAAAATCGTGTATATCAAAAAAGACGGCAGCTGTGACCTGCGGATGAACGGCAACTGTGCCGGGGGCACCGGAGCCTTCCTGGACCAGATGGCCGTGCTCCTGGGGATTCCCATCGAACAGCTGAACGGGCTGGCGGAAAAGGCCCAGCATGTCCATTACATCGCCTCCCGCTGCGGGGTCTTTGCCAAAACGGATATCCAGAACCTGCTGGCCAAGAACGTGAGCCGGGAAGACATTGCCATTTCCATTTTCCACGCCGTGGCGGTCCAGGTGATTTCCACCCTGAGCCACGGCTGCACCATCGAGCCCAAGATCCTGCTCTGCGGCGGACCTCTGACCTTTATGCCCGCCCTGCGGAAAGCCCTGATGGACTGCCTCCAGATTCCCTATGTGAATTTCGTGGTGCCGGAAAACGCCAATCTGATTCCGGCCTACGGAACCGCTCTCAGTGCGGCGGATGCTCCGGTCATCACCTTTGACAAGCTGGTGGAAAAACTGGAAAGCGCCCCCAAAGTGGCTGTCCGTTCTGACGATATCCTGCCCCCCATTTTCCAGTCTCCGGAAGACTATGCCGCCTGGAAAAAGGCCAAGGAAGCGGATGCCATCCAGCTGACGCCCCTTACGGCGGAAACGGACGGGATCTATGTGGGCATCGACTCCGGTTCCACCACCACCAAGCTGGTGGTCACCGATGACCAGGACCGGATCCTCTTTACCCATTACGGGCCCAACAGCGGGAATCCCATCGGCGCCGTCCAGGAAGCCTTCGAGGCTTTTTATGCGGAATGCCTGAAGGTGGGCGCCAATCCCCGGATCCTGGGCAGCTGCTCCACCGGTTACGGGGAAGACCTGATCAAAGCCGCCTTCGACCTGAAGACCGGCATCATCGAAACCATCGCCCACTATCTGGCAGCCCGGAAGATCCACCAGGATGTGTCCTTTATCCTGGACATCGGGGGCCAGGACATGAAGGCCATTTTCGTAGACCACGGGGTCCTGAACCGGATGGAACTGAACGAATCCTGTTCCTCCGGCTGCGGCACTTTCCTGGAAACCTTTGCCAAGGGACTGAATTATTCCGTCAGCGATTTCGCCAAACTGGCCTGCGAAGCCAAGGAACCCTGTGACCTGGGCACCCGGTGCACGGTGTTCATGAACTCCAAGGTGAAACAGAGCCTCCGGGAAGGGGTCACCATCGGGGACATTTCCGCCGGCCTGGCCTATTCCGTCATCAAGAACTGCCTGTACAAGGTGCTGAAACTCCAGAATACCCATGACCTGGGGAACGATATCGTCCTCCAGGGGGGCACCATGAAAAACGACGCGGTAGTCCGGGCCTTTGAACTTCTGACCGGCACCACCGTCCACCGGAGCAATATCCCGGAAATCATGGGGGCCTACGGCTGCGCCCTGTTTGCCCGGAGCCGGGCGGAAGGGGAAGCCACCCTGGACGACATGATCCACGTGGCCAATTATACCGACAGCCAGCTCCAGTGCCACGGCTGCGAAAACAACTGCCTGATCAAGAAATACAACTTCAGCAACGGCAGCGTCTACTATTCCGGAAACAAATGTGAAAAATTCTTCACCAACAACGGGGAAGAACACAAGCCCGGGGAAAACATCTACGACTACAAATACAAGCTGCTCTTCGACCGTCCGGTGAAAGAGGATGCCCAGCGGATCATCGGGATTCCCCGGTGCCTGAACATCTACGAGGACTATCCTTTCTGGCACGCCCTGTTCACCACCTGCGGCCTGAAGGTCCAGCTGTCCGATCCCTCCACCTTCAAGAATTACGAAGGCGGGATCCACGATGTAATGAGCGACAACATCTGCTTCCCGGCCAAGCTGGTCCACGGTCACATCAACAACCTGATCCGGAAACGGGTGAACCGGATCTTCATGCCCTATGTAATCTACGAACGGCAGGATGACAAGCGGCAGCTGAACAGCTACAACTGCCCGGTGGTCTCCGGCTATTCCGACGTAATCAAGAGCGTGGTGGACACGGAGATCCCCATCGATTCCCCGCCCATCAACTTCCAGGACGAATCCCTGCTGAAGAAACAGATCCGGAAATACCTGAGCTATATCGGATTCGACCGTTTCACCGCCGACAAGGCCCTGAAGGCGGCCCTGAAAGCCCAGGAGGAATACGGCAGGGCCATCAAGGCCAAAAATGAGGAAATCCTCCAGAAGAGCCGGGCCAACAAACAGCTGACCATCCTGCTGGCCGGCCGGCCCTACCATACGGATCCCCTGATCCAGCACAAACTCAGCGAATCCATTGCGGCCATGGGCATCAATGTGATCAACGAGGACCTGGTCCGGGACGACAGCTCCATTACCATCGACGATTCCTATCTGGTCCGTCAGTGGGCCTACATCAACCGGATCTCCAAGGCCGCCGACTGGGTGGCCCGCCAGGACAACAGCGTCCACTTCATGGAAATGACCTCCTTCGGCTGCGGCCCGGATGCCTTCCTCCAGGACGAGGTCCGGGGCATCCTCCAGCGCCACGGGAAGGCCCTGACCCTGCTGAAAATCGACGATGTGTCCAACATCGGCTCCCTGAAGCTGCGGGTACGGTCTGTGGTGGAAAGCATCCGGTACAACCGGGATGCCAAATTCGCCGCCACTCCCTTTGAACAGCCGCCCCGTTTTGAAAAGAGCATGAAGGATTACACCATCCTGGCGCCTTTCTTCACGCCTTTCATTTCCCCGCTGATTCCCTCCGTCCTGAAAAACCTGGGCTATCATGTGGAAACCCTGCCGGAAAGCACGGTCCAGAGTGCGGACCTGGGGCTGAAATTCGCCAACAACGAAGTGTGCTATCCGGCCACCCTGGTGGTGGGGGACTTTATCCGGGCCCTCCAGTCTGGAAAATACGATCCCTCCCATACGGCCGTGGCCATTACCCAGACCGGGGGCCAGTGCCGTGCCTCCAACTATTTCGGGCTGATCAAGCATGCGCTGATCTCTGCCGGGTTCAAAAACACGCCGGTGCTGTCCCTGGCCACCAGCAAGAACATCCAGAACGACCAGCCGGGCTTCGAGCTGAACTGGCTGAAGATTGCCCGGATCACCGTTTCCACCGTGCTGTTCTCCGACTGCCTGGCCAAGTTCTTCAACGCCTCCGTAGTCCGGGAAACCGTCAAGGGCAAAGCGGCGGAACTGAAGGAGAAATACCTGGAACTGGCCAAGAAGGAAATCGAAGCCAACAGCCCCGGCGGTCTCCAGAAACTGCTGAAGGAAGCAGCGGCGGAATTCAATGCCCTGGCCAAGCCGGACGTGCATCTGCCCCAGGTGGGGATCGTGGGGGAAATCTACCTGAAGTTCAACGCCTTCGCCCACAAGAACATCACCGGCTGGCTGATGGATCACTCCATCGAAGTGATGCCCCCTCTGCTGACGCCTTTCTTCATGCAGGCTTTTGTGAACCGGATCACCAACCGAAAATTCGGCCTGGAACGGCACCATATGCCCAACCTGATCGTGGATGCCCTGTACATGTGGGTCAGCAAACAGGTGAAGAAATTCAACGAAATCGGGGAAGAATTCCAGTATTTCACCCCCATCGAGGACATCTTCGACCTGGCCAATGACGGCAAGAGCATCATCAACATGGCCGCCCAGTTCGGGGAAGGCTGGCTGCTGCCGGCGGAAGTGGTGAATTTCGCCAAGCACGGCATCGAAAATGTGATCAGCCTCCAGCCTTTCGGCTGCATTGCCAACCACATCATTTCCAAAGGAATCGAAAAGAAGATCAAATCCCTGTATCCTCACATGAACCTGCTGAGCCTGGACTTCGACAGCGGGGTCAGCGACGTGAACGTGACCAACCGGCTGCTGCTGTTCGTGGAAAACATCCGCACCAGCGCCGCACCGGTCCCGGCTGCCAAACCCAAGAAGAAGGAAAGTTTCTTCGACGAGAACCTGGCAAAACGGGAGATTATGATTTAAGGAAAAGGCCTGCTGCGCCGGTAGCAGGCCTTTTTGCTATTCCCTCAAGCTATAGCAACTTGTTGTTTTTCTGTATTATCCAAATTCCCATGACCGTGGTATACTTTCCCCATGCACAAAACCTGAATGTATGGGAGGATATAGACCATGACCAAAAACAAACCGCCTTTTCGCTATGATATTGTGGGCAGCTTCCTGCGTCCGGCTGCTCTGAAAGAAAAACGGGAGGCTTTCGCCGCCGGGACCATCACCGCTGCTGACCTGAAAGCTGCGGAAGACGAAGCCATCCGGGACCTGGTGGCCAAGGAAAAAGAAGTGGGTCTCTACGCCGTCACCGACGGAGAATTCCGCCGCCGGTACTGGCACCTGGATTTCCTGACGGAACTGGAAGGGGTTACGGAAATCTCCGCGGAAAACTGGTCCGTCCATTTCAAAGGGGCCCAGCCCAAAGCCCGGACCGCCAAAATCACCGGTCCCATCAGCTTCGGGGACCATCCCTTCCGGGACCATTTCCGCTTCCTGAAAGAAACCGCCGGAGATACCCTGGCCAAGCTGACCATCCCTTCCCCCAGCATGCTGCACCTGATCTGCTGCGTCCGGGAAAAACACTATGAACCCATTCCCCGCTACCAGGACCAGAACCGGCTGTTCACGGACATCGCCCTGGCCTACCAGCAGGCCATCCGCTCCTTCTACGCCGCCGGCTGCCGGTACCTGCAGCTGGACGACACCAGCTGGGGTGAATTCTGCGATGCGGAAAAACGGAAGGCCTATGCGGAACGGGGCTTCGACCTGGACGAACTGGCCAACCACTATGTGGACATGATCAACCGGGCCCTGGAAGCCAAACCGGAAGACATGACCATCACCATGCACATCTGCCGGGGCAACTTCCGGTCCACCTGGTTCTCCAGCGGCGGGTACGAACCGGTGGCGGAAACCCTCTTCGGCCGCTGCCGTGTGGACGGATTTTTCCTGGAATACGACAGTGACCGGGCCGGGGGCTTCGAACCCCTCCGGTTCATCAAAGACCAGCAGGTGGTCCTGGGCCTGGTGACCTCCAAGACCCCGGAACTGGAAAAAGAGGAAGACATCATCGCCCGGATCCACGAAGCCGAAAAATTCGTGCCTCTGGACCAGCTGTGCCTGAGCCCCCAGTGCGGGTTCTCCTCCACGGAGGAAGGCAACCTGCTGACGGAAAAAGAACAGTGGGCCAAGCTCCGGCTGATCCGGTCCATCGCAGAAAAGGTCTGGAAGGATGCATAAAAAAGGGAGTGTGAAAAAATGCTTTTTCACACCCCGTCACTAGTCTCTAGTCACTAGCCGATGGAAGCCAGCTGACGCTAGCGAAATAAAGGCGCTGTGGATGATTTTTTCACAGCGCCTTTTTCCTTACCGTCCTTTCGCTGTCAGTTGATCGATCAGGGCACTCTGGCGGCTGACGATGGCTTTCAGTTCTTCCACATTGCTCCGGAGGCTGCTGATTTCCCGGGCCATAGCGGTCCTGGAGGTGGTTACTTTGCCTCCTTTGCCCAGTTTGAAGGTGACACCGGCGTTCACCATGTTTTCCCCTCCGCCGAAGGATCCGCCCGCACTGAACATCAAATCTTCCGTAGGCCGGTAGTAGGCCCCGATGGCCACGGCATGGGCTCCGGCGTAGTTGCCGTACCCGGCGGCAAAATCCCATTTGTCATCGGGATCAAAATCCAGTGGCTGGAGAGCTGCCAGTGCGGCTGCTCCGGCCCCCACCCGGTTGACCCGGGCGTCCAGCTTGTTCAGGGAATTCCCCAGCTGGGTGATGTTCTGCCGGTTCTCCTGGACCATCTGGTTGGTGGCTTGGAGCTGACTGCCGTTCACGGCATCCATGGAAGTGACCGACACTTCGCCCGGCGCCAGTCCGGTAATGGAGAGCCCTTTCATATCCATGCCCTTTCCATTCAGGATCGGACCCTTTTCTCCGATGGACACGCTGTTCACCCGGATATCCTTGTTCAGATGGATGTGGATATTGTCCACGGTCCGGCCATTGGCGTCAGTCGTAGGACTGGATGCCGTATGGATATTGTCTCCGCCCAGTACTTTGACGACTCCTCCGTCGTTGAGCCGGGCCGTATGCCCATCGTCCGTGGCAAAATCCACCTCATTGGACACATAAGCCACATGGAGCGGTCCCCCATTCTCAGTTTGCGGTTCCGCCACCGCCCGCAGGATTGCTCTGGCCGGTCTGAGTTCCGGCCCATCCTGGGTACCAGGAAGCTCACCGGGATCGGACAGGATATGTACAGTTCCATGTTCGTTGCTCAATCCGTTCAGATTGGCTTTGATGGTGTACTCGGTTCCCAGTTTTTCCACAATGATCCCTTCACCGGCATGGATGGAGATCCGGGCATCGCTCATGGCTTCCTTCAGCTGGGCCACGTTCACAGCGTCCGTATCTTCCGTCCCGGCGGCCAGGTTGATGATCTGCCGGGTCCGCTGGGGAATCGTCCGGCCATTTTCATCCTGGGAAGCCCCGGCCCCGACGGAAACTGCCCCCCAAGAGGACTGCCAGGCAGGAGAAACGTCCTGCATCTGTCCATACACCGGATGGTATCCCTGCCACCCTGCTTTCCGGTCAGCCACGGAACTCATACCCAGCGCCACGGATCCCGGAGCAGAAGCGCTGCTCAAGAGCCCTGCCGCCGTACCGCCTTCTTTCCTGCTTTTTGGGGATGGTGTTTATTTGCAGAGTTTTCTGTTAATTTTGGCTGTGCTCCTTCCTCCTTTCTTTTTTCCCGGTGTTTTGTTGTCCTCATTATACATGAATTGACAGCCGTTTACACTGTACTTTAGTACAGGTTCCCATAAAAAATTCTTTAACCAATCCTTCGATGGTGTTTATATTTCCTTTAACATTTCCGCCTATACTGAAAGCATCAACTGTGGAGGGGGAACGGTTATGGAATACTGGGAAAATGACGGCAGCCCGCTGCTGCGCTTCTATCACCGGCACTGGCCGACATTGCTGCTTTTGCTGCTGAGCCTGGTGCTGTTCTTTGCCGGCAACAGCCGGCTGCTGATCACCGATCCGGTGGAATCCAACTATGCCCTCACCGCCAGGGAAATGCTGGCAGCCGGAGACTGGCTCTCGCCCCGGATCTACGGGAACTTCTGGTACGACAAACCCTGGCTGTTCTACGGTGAGCTGCTGATTGCCTTCCGGCTTTTCGGGGTAACGTCCTTTGCCGCCCGGTTCTTTCCGGCGGTCTTCGCCACCATCGGGGTGCTCCAGACCTACTGGTTCGCCCAGAAACTGTACAACCGGAAGGTGGGGTTTCTCAGCGGTCTCATTATGGCCACCAGTGTGGAATATTTCTACCTGGCCAAAGCAGTAATTACCGACATGACCCTGTTCGTCACCACCACGGGATCCCTGATGCTGTTCTATGTGGCCAAAAGCGAAAACAAGTCCCGTCTCCTTTACGGAGCCTATGCCCTCACCGGCCTGGCCCTCCTCACCAAAGGACCGGTGGGCCTGGTGCTGCCCGGCCTGATCATCCTGGCCTACCTGGCCGGGAACCGGGATTTCCACACTCTGACCCGGATGAAACTGATCCGGGGAAGCCTGCTGACCCTGGGGATTGCCGCCCTGTGGTACGGTCCCATGATTGCTCTCCACGGCACTGATTTCCTCACCGGCTTCATCGGTGTCCACAATATACTCCGGGCCACAGTATCCGAGCATCCCCGGAACAACACCTGGTGGTATTATTTCCTGATTTTCCTCATTGGCTGTTTCCCCTGGAGCTTGAGCCTGCCCTGGCTGTGGAAAAAATACGGTCATATCCTGAAGGAACGGATCAAAACCCGGACGTTCTGGAAAAATCTGAACGACCGGCAACGGTTTCTCTTCTTATGGGCGTTCGTTACCTGGTTTTTCTTTGAATGCATGGCCACCAAGTACCCCACCTACACCCTCCCGTACCTGCCCCCATTGGCCATCGGGGTGGCCTGTGCCGCCAGCCGGCTGGATCTGCAGTACTGGGTGAAACGGACTGCCCTGGCCATGGCCCTGCTGTTCACGGTACTGTCCTTTGTGCTGGCTGCCCCCCTGTGCCGGCAGGCTTCCGGCTGGGATACGGCCCGGCTGGTTACCGCCCGCCATGTGCCGGGGGTGCCGGTGTATGTATATGGCGGCCGGTATCCCGTGTCCTTCACCTACTACAGCGGAATCCCCGCCCCCCGGCTGGTGACCCGGCAGCGGATCCGGGAACTCCGGCCGAACGGAATCAGCTGGAAGGCCAAGAACATGATGCCCTTCGCCGCCCTGGAAGACCTGCCGGACACCGGAAAAATCATGGTCCTGGTGGACCGGAGCAGCCAGAAGGACTTTCTCCAGACCGTCTCCGGTAAATGGGAAAAACTGGGAGAAGGCGGCCGCTGGACCGTATGGGAAAGAAAATAGGACGAAAAAAAGGGACTGCCGCTGTTACAGGGCAGTCCCTTTTTTCGGTATCGTGAAGCCGGAGGCTTTCAGATCGATGCCTTCATGTTCCAGCAGCCACACCTTCCGGGGCATGCCGCCGCCGTATCCAGTCAGGCTTCCGCTGGACCCCACCACCCGGTGGCAGGGAATGATCAGGCTGATGGGGTTGTGGCCCACGGCGCCGCCTACGGCCTGGGCCGACATCTGTTTTTTCCCCGTCTTTCCTGCCATCTCCCGGGCGATGGCCCCATAGGTCATGGTCTTTCCATAAGGGATGGTCAGCATGATCCATCCCACCTGCTGCCGGAAAACACTGCCGGACAGTTCAAGGGGAGGGGTGAAGCCGGGATCCTTCCCCTGGAAATACAGTTCCAGCCAGCGGCGGGTCTCCTGGAAAACGGGCAGGTCCGGATTTCTCCGGGCTCCGGCCAGTTCCTGTTCCCCTGGTTCATAGCGTTCCCCCTGGAACCACAGCCCCAGAAGAGCCTCTCCATGGCTGGTCATGATCATGTCCCCCAGGGGCGTCCCCACCCGGTCCATGTACAATCCTGTTTCGTCCATGTTTTCCCTCCTTTGCTGCTCCAGCCAAAGGTTTTGCCGCTTGGAATCTGCGGCAAAACCTCAATGATTCCCCAGATACCACTGGACGAACTGCTTGGCGATCCGTCCATTCCGGCCGGAATGTTCCATTTCCCACCGGACTCCTTCCACCCGAAGTTCTTCCGGGGACAGCTGGATGCCCTCTTTCCGGAGCTCGTGGTCGATGATGGCCAGGTATTCCTGTTGGGTGGGGGCCCCGAAATGGAGGATCAGCCCGAACCGGTCGGACAGGGAAATGGATTCGTTGGTGGCGTCCTCCCGGTACACTTCCGCCTCCAGTTCATCGCTCCGGTCCGCCCAGGTCTCCTTCAGCAGATGGCGCCGGTTGCTGGTGGCGCACAGCATCACATTGTCCGGCTGGGGAGCGGCCCCGCCGTCAATGGCGGATTTCAGGTACTTGTATTCCTTTTCGTTTTCATCAAAGGACAGGTCGTCAAAGAAGAACAGGAACCGGTGGCTGCGGATCTTTCCCGCCCGTTCCATGGCTTCCGCCAGCAGCTGGAGCTGATCCCGCTTGATCTGGACCAGACGGAGGCCCTGGGCACTGAACAGAGGGATCAGGGCCTTGATGGAAGTGGATTTCCCGGTGCCCCGGCTGCCGGTGGACAGCACATTGTTGCAGCCCCGGCCGGCCATGAACTGCCGGGTGTTGGCCAGCAGCTTCTCCTTCTGGTCCTCATATCCCAGGATATCATCCCAGGCATAATGGGGAAAGTCGGCAATGCCCTGGAACCGTCCTTTGGCATCCAGACAGAAGGCTTCGTACCGGGCCATTTTCCCCCGGCCGTACCGCTGGTAGTGGTGAAGCAGCAGCCGGGCCTTCCCGGCCGCTTCTTCCGTTTCCTTCAGCTGCCGGGCCAGCTGGGCTTCCAGGCTGTCCCGGACCGGATGGCCGGGTTCATAATGATCGTAGAATCCGTCCTGGAACACGTCCCTGCCAGTCAGTTCCCAAAACGGCCGGAGCTTTTCCAGATCCCGGGTCAGGGCCGCCTGGATGCCGCTGCCCGCTTCTCCCCGGGTTTCCACCACCTGGGCGGCCAGGTTCTCCCCTTCCGCCAGGAGATGGAAGAAATATCCCTGCCACAGGTTCCCGGCAAGTCCCAGTTCCTCGGCAGCAGCCAGTACCGCTTCCCGGGCCCGGGCCAGGTGCTTTTCCCGTTCCGGATGGGCCTGGGCCTTTTCCAGGTTCCGGATCACCGGATCCCGGCGCAGGTCCCTGAGGACCGACAGGGTGGCAAAAATGCGAAAATCCGCTGTCTGCAGTGCTTGTGTCATGGCTGTTCTCCTTCCGTTTCCGGTTCCGTCAGCAGGCTGTCCTTGACGGTCTGGGGACCCCGGCCCAGGGCGATCTGGCCGGTGGTGGCGATTTCCAGGATCTCATAGTTCTGGAGCATCTGCTTCAGGGCCTGGATGTGATCCTGCCGGCCGGTAAGCCGAAAAATCAGGGAATCCGGGTACACATCCACAATCTTGGCGTGGAACAGATTGGCGATGTTGGTCAGTTCCTCCCGGATCTGGGGGGTGGGGGCGCTGACTTTGATCAGGGTCAGTTCATAGCTTACCAGAGGGGCATCGTCCAGGTTCACCACCTTGATTACGTCGATGAGATGACTCAGCTGGTGGATGGCCTGGTCCAGCTGGAACCGGCTTTCCACCCCCACCACCAGATTGATCCGGCTGATTTCCGGGATTTCCGTATAGCCTACGTTCAGACATTCGATATTGATGTTCCGGCGGGCAATGAGCCCTGCCACATGGGACAGGACCCCCGGCCGGTTGTTAACCAGAAGGGCCATATGCTGCCATTTCATGGGATTTCTCCTCCTTATTTTTCCTCAGGACCCAGGATCATCTGATCCAGGCCTTTGCTGCCCGGGACCACCGGGTAGACCCGCTCATCCTCCGGGATGGTGATTTCCAGCAGGGCGGAGTCCTCCGACCCGAACAGGAAATCCAGTCCTTCCGCCAGTTCTTCCGGCCGGGAAATGCTCCGGGACGGGATGCCCATGGCTTCGGCGATTTTGGCCATGGAGGGCTTCCGGATCAGTTTCGTCTGGGAATACCGTCCGCCCCGGAACAGGCCCTGGAGCTGGCGCACCATGCCCAGCTGGCCGTTTTTCAGGACGATGGTCTTCACCTGGATGCCGTAGGTGGGCAGGGTGGTGAATTCCTGACAGTTCATCAGGATGCTCCCGTCCCCAGTGATCAGCAGCACCGTTTTCTCCGGTTCTCCCACCTTGGCGCCCAGGGCGGCGGGCAGGCCGAAGCCCATGGTGCCCAGGCCCCCGGAGGTGAGGAAGTGCCGGGGCTGTTCCGTAGGGAAGAACTGGGCAGCCCACATCTGGTGCTGGCCCACATCCGTCACCACAATGGTATCCCTGGGAGCCCGGGCCGCCGCCTGTTTCAGTGCGATTTCCGGGGAGATGCCCCCCTGGCAGGCATGGGCACTGCAGGGGATTTCCGCCTTCATTTCTTCCGCCTGTTCCCGCCAGGGAGCTACCTGTTCCCGGAATTCTTCCGCCAGCGGTTCCACCAGCTGGCTGAACAGGGGCAGGGATTCTTTCAGATCCCCGGGCACCGCCACCTGGACCGGAATGATCTTGTTGATTTCTCCCGGTTCCACATTGAAATGGACGATCCGGGCCGCCGGGGCAAAGAGCCCGGCCTTGGCGGTGGACCGTTCATCGAACCGGACCCCGAACGCCAGCAGCAGGTCGCAGCCGGATACGGCCATATTGGCGGCATAGCTGCCGTGCATCCCCAGCATCCCCAGGTTCTGGGGCAGGGAATCGGGCACGGCGCCTTTTCCCATCAGGGTGGTCACCACCGGGATCCCGGTTTTTTCCGCCAGGGCGGTCAGTTCTCCGGCCGTTTCGGAGAGGATCACCCCGCCTCCGGCCATGATCACCGGCCGACGGGCCCGGCGGAGGGCTTCCGCCGCCCGCTGGACATCGGCCTGCCGGGCATGCTGGCTGCCCTGGTAGCCCAGGAGATGGACTTCGTTGGGATACTGGAAGTCCAGCCGGGCATCGAACACGTCGGTGACAATGTCGATGAGCACCGGCCCCGGCCGTCCGGTCCGGGCAATGTAAAAGGCCTCCTTCAGCACCTGGGGCAGGTTCTCCACCTTCCGGACCAGATAGTTGTACTTGGTGATGGGGGTGGTGATCCCGGCGGTGTCCGCTTCCTGGAAGGCATCCTGGCCGATCAGGGAAGTGGCCACCTGTCCGCTGATGATCACCAGGGGGATGGAATCCATGTTGGCGGTGGCAATGCCTGTCACCATGTTGCAGACCCCGGGGCCGCTGGTGGCAATGCATACCCCCACCTTTCCCGTGGCCCGGGCATAGCCGTCCGCCGCATGGATGGCCCCCTGTTCGTGGCCGGTAAGGATATGGGGAAAATGGGTTTTGTAAATGGCATCATACAGGCCCAGTACGGCTCCGCCCGGGTAGCCGAAGACCACCGGGACCTGTTCTGCCTTGAGACATGCAAGGATGGCTTCTGCGCCGGTCATTTCCATAAAAGGTCCTCCTTCATGTATCCTGTCCTTTTCAAATGGCCCTGGTATCGGGGCCTGTATCCTTTTCAATGGGTTCTGGTATCCTGAACCCGGCATGGGGGAAAGTCGATTTGACGGGGGCCGCAGAAATAAAAAACCGTCCCTGAAAAGGGACGGAAAAATCCGCGGTACCACCCTGTTTCCCCGGCCATTGCTGGTCCGGGACACTTTGCCACGTACAATCATACGCGCTTCCGATAACGGGGAATGCCGTCCAGGCCTACTGCACTGCTTCAGCCTGTCTCCTCCGGGACCAGTTTCCTCCAGGTTCCCCTGATGGCTTCCACCAGCCGCCATCTCTCTGCAAGGTTTCCCCGGACTACTCTTTCCCCTCATGGGCTTGGGATGTGAAATTGTGAATTGGAATTATTTTACCTTCCCCACGGACGTGTGTCAACTGTATTTCCGAAAAATGTTGCACTTTCATTCTTTCTCCATGGATATTGTAACGAATCATACAGTACCGCATCCGTCGGCGGGTTACGCAGCTCTCTAGGCGGCCGGTAGGGGTTTGTGTTGGAAACTCGTGCATCTGGCGGGCCGCCCGGCGTGCGGCTCCTACGGCATCGCAATGGGTCATTGGATTTTTATCGTCTGTGCTCTTCACTCTGC
>ERZ507066.105-NODE-105-length-42606-cov-16.8559_pt1 | contig 42606 bp, 58 predicted proteins | sample MGYA00512866_ERZ507066 | MGnify/ENA metagenome assembly ERZ507066
TCTTTGGATTCATGATTTCATCTTTATTACATCTTTATTATAAAATATCAGATGGGGAAAAAAGTGGACAGATATTTCTTACCCAGCACAGCCTTCTGGCAAAAAACTGCCGGAATCTCAGTCAGTCTTTATCAGCGGTCAGTTTTCCCGACTTTTCTCGGCATTCCATAATTCCTGATACCCATAATGTATATTGTCTAAAATAGTTACAAGCTAACATTTTTTAATACAGTATAGCATATTCTCATAAGGAGAAAATAAAAAAGCCCTGGCAGAAACTCCCGCCACGGCTTCTTTCCGGATTGTCATATTTAAAGCAAGTTTTATGGGTTATACAAGATATAGGTGTGTTTCTTTCTATAACTACTATATATGATGTTTAGTAGTAATACAGTAGTTTTTTCGCGTACATTTAATCCATGCGGTTCTTCGGCCCCGTCCCACGGTAGTGCCGTGGCAAATAAAAAGTACTTTCACCAAAGACACGAACTCCTCTCTATGCCAGGTTATGCCAAAATGGGCCGAATTAATGCCGGTTCCCGGATTTTGCCAGTCCATGCAAGAAAGACAAGAAATGGCATAACCTGGCACAACTTTTCCCCTCTAAGTAGTTAAAGTAGTAGTATTTTGGGCGATTCCTACTACTAAGCGGTTTCTGGGATTGATTATAGCAGAAAAGGGAGTGCTGCACAAAATATGCGGCATTCCCTTTTGTCAGCAGTCAACTGTCAGCGGTCAGCGGCCGATGGACGGAACCCGGCAGCGGGTTCCTTTGAAGGAGAAAAACGGAGTTCCACCCAATTGAACCTTCTCCCCGTCACCCCGACGAAGACGGCGTAGGGGTTCGCCGAAGGCAAACCCATCCCTGGCCTCCCGTTTTTGGATAAATTTTCTTTTGACATCCATTACCCAAAATGATATAATGTGCATTAAAGAAATCACCAGCGTGGTATGCTCCCGACGGCAATTGTAGCCCGGTTCGAATATACCAGCTGGTGATTTTTTCGTTTAGAGCAATACAAGATTTTAATCCAATGCGTCATTTTCTCTTAAGTACTTAGGCACCAGGGAACATTTATCCCCATGAGACCGCCTTCCACACTTCTGGCATTCTATGTTCAGGCTGCTTTCCGATTTCTCAAAGCTAATAGTTAAAGGACCCCCGCAATCGGGGCATTTCAGATTTTCAACATCCAGAGCAGACCCATAAAAAATCGTATTTTCCAATTCATCCCAGGGATTCAACGGAGCTTCCCTTTCCTGCTCAAGTCTGGCAGCAAGTAAGGCTTCCTTCAATGTGCCATTCCCGTCATCCTCCACAATTTCAAACCGACCAGTCATTTTGCCCTCTTGCAAGCCGGGATGCATAATGAAGTACTCATAACTGTCTCCTGAATCATCAATGATCCAGATAAAGGGAAGATCTACATAAAGGACGGTATAGATTTTATGATCCGTCAGACTTTGAACTGGCTGGGAAGGCCCAACATATCTCACCTTCATTTTTTCACTTCCTATCCAAGGCTATAGGCAGATAATAGAAATACCCGCTTACAATCCTAACGTGGGATCTGCCCCATACCATGTCTCAACATCCCGTTTGATAGTATCGTCAGTTTGATTGCCCCAGTCTACATGATCAATCCAGGATATCCCTAACACGTAGCGCTCAGTCTTTGTATTCCGGTCAATCAGGAAAGCCACTCCATTTTCCAGACAATCTGCATCATAATCATATTCATCAGAAACTCGTGCACCGTTTATGTATCCTGCCTCGCACTCAAGACCGATGGACATCTTGAACCCGTGGTCGTTATAAAAGCTTTGGCATTCCAGCCTCTCGCCACTTTCCGGCGACCTTTTATACGGACAATCAGATTCAAAGACGCATGCAATGGTATGGTTTTCTCCATCAGGATGAAACTGAACGGCAATTTGGTACCTTCCCAAGACATGTGGACATAGGTTATCCAGTTTTCTACCCTCTTGTGCAAAGTAAGGAACTGGCTTTCCGTCTATCAGTATTTGGATTTCGCCAAAAGGGGGCAAGAGCTTTTCTACTTTCTTCTCCAATTTAATCACGCTCCCTTTCCGCCCCCATCCCTGCAGATTGTCTGAAGATTTCTTGGTTTCATCTTCATTATACCAAATAACCTATCCCAAAAACACGACAGAAAAAGGCCCGCAATCATAAGACTGCGGGTCTTCTCTTTTTCCCTCTGGGAGGCCAGGGACGGGCTCCCCTGCGGGTAGCCCCTACGACGTCTTCGTCGGTTGTAGATAATGACTGTAAGCTAACCCTACAGTGCATTTCCACAACTTATAACAAGTCCGAATGGGAACCAGTCCTGGTTGCAGTTAAAATCAGCTTTTCTTCTTCCACCATATAGATCAGCAGCCAATCTGGCCGAATATGGCATTCTCGAAATCCCGCATAATTCCCGCTCAGTTCATGATCTCTATACTTGGGTCCCAAAACGATGCCATCAGACAGCCAATCCAGGACTTGTTCCAGTTCATTCAATGGCAGACCTCTTTTTACCATCCGCTTAAGGTCCTTGCGGAAGCGGGAAGTCATCACCAGTTCATACTTCATCGGTAATATCCTTAATCATTTCATGGGCACTATGATATTTTTTGGCGGTAATTTTGCCAGAAGCAATATCTCTGGCTTCCTGCATGGCGGCTTCTGTTTCGGCATTGAACCGAGGCTGTCTGACGGAAAAAGGTATTCCCCCCTCCATCAGGGATTTCCGAATGAAGATATTCACGGCATCGCTTATGGTAATTCCAAAAGAAGAAAACAAGTTCTCCGCTGCGCTCTTTATTTCAGGTTCGATACGAATATTGATATTTGCATTCTTTGCCATTTGTATCACCTCTTTACTGAATTTTATCACATTCATAATACGTTTACAATACAAATTCAGTTTCCATACACTCGGTGTGAGGCGCTCTTAGCGCCCTTACGCCTTATTGGGGAACCGGATCACCTTCGGCTGGATCTCTCCCACCTTTTCCAGTTCTTCCCTTACGCTTTCCATCTCCTTCTGCTGCCGGGCCTGGATGAGTGCCACTTCTTTCTGGGCGTCATCGAACTTGATGTGGGTGTACACATTCAGGGTGATGGAAATGTCGCTGTGCCCCATCAGGTACTGGAGAGTCTTGGCACTGACCCCGGAGAGGGCCATATTGGTGCAGTAGGTATGGCGACAAACATGGGGCGTAATCCTGGGAAGCTGATATTTATAGATGCTGTTGTGTTTCCGCACGATAAGTTTGAAATAATGTTCCCAGTGCAAGGCTACTGTTGGATGTCCATTCACATCATAAAAAAGGAATTTCCCCACCCCATCGATGATGGGTTCTACCTTCGGCGGTCTTCTCCGCTCCAGGATGGTGGCAAAGCATTGGTAGACCTCATCGGTCATGGGCAGCAACCTGGCCCCCGCTTTGGTTTTTGTAGAAAGAATGTAATATTTTCCATTCCCCTTTTGGAGCTGTTTGTCCACGTTGATCGTCCTTTTTTCCAGATCGATATCGTTCACCGTCAGTCCGCAGAATTCTGATACCCGCAACCCCGTATGGAACAGGATGAAGATTCCTTCATAATATCTCTTGTAGTGGGAGTCGTTTTTAATGAAATCCAGAAAAATCCGCATATCTCTTTTTGAAAGAGCCTCCCGCCTTACGCTGTCGTTGATCAGGACTTCTTTCAGTTCGAAGTTAAAGGGATTTCTCCACAAGATTTCATCATCTACGGCCATTTGGAAGGCGGGCCGCACCACACCCCGGATGCTGTGGATGGAACTGTAGCTCTTTCCTTCTGACTGTAACTTGACCAACCATAATTTGGCATCGGACATTTTCACCTTCCCAATAGCCTTCTGGGAAAAGGGCTCTTTCTTTAGGGCATTGACCACAAACCGGTAATTGGTCAATGTGTTTGGTTTCACACTCTTTTTGAGAAGCAGATAGCGCTGAACCAGTTCCAGGACGGTCATGGAATCGCTGTTGGCATTGGGGCAGATCACCAAGCGGACCTCCAGGCTGTCTTCCATCTCCCGAAGGGACCGGCAAGGCTTTCTTCCTGGGGGCAATGGGTCCGTAGGCTCCAGTTTCCAGCTGTAAAAGAATTTGGGTTTGCCATCCACCATGTATTTAAATTGGTACTTACCATCAATCCGAACAGACTCTCCCGGCCGTAGGATCCGTCTTTTCTTATCTCTTCGGATCCGGCCTGTCATACGTCTTTTCATTGCTTTTCCCCCTTCATTTCTTTTGGCATCCTATACATCACTCTGAAGACAAAATAAGTCAACTTCTATCAAATACACGAAGTTTGGCGAAGGAATTGTTCAAATTCTTCCCGGATGATGAGCACTTTCCGTCCATTATGAATCAAAAACCCCGCGCCAGGGTCTTCGGCAGCCATCTTCCGAAGTTTCTTTTCCCCAATATGGAAATACTGGCTGGCTTCTTTCAGGGTCAACGTAAACCGCTGGTTCAATGGCAGCTTTTAGCTTTGTTCTTTCATGATCAGTTTCCTCCTAAAATTTCGTTTCTAAGAGTAGCAGGACAAGAATGGCAGGAATAAGTACCCATAACGCAAAAAAGAGCCATGGCAGGAATTCCCACCATGGCTCTATTCATTTCCGCACCAAAGCCACCAGCAAAACCGTACCTATTCCATAAGCCAAATTCCGCTGTGCTTTCAGCCTTTTCTGTGTTCTATTGTTTTCTTTCTCGTACGCGGCTAAGGATTCGTTGGCAATCCGCAAGGATTCTTCCTGCCTGATCGAGGTCCTCTCCAGTTCTTTCAATTGACTCCCGAGCCGTTCGGACTGTTCCCTGGCTTTCTGCAATTCGGTCTGTGCCGCGGTCAATTGCGCTTCCAAGGTCTCCATGCGTTTCTTCTGCTGCTTGGATTCCTTCTGTAATCTGTTGTTGATGGTCTGCAGCTCGCTGATATTCTGCTCCAACTGGGTCAGTTCCTCTTCTGTTATGGTATACGTAGAGGCCCAGGACACCTGCGGAAAGGAGAATAACAAACAAAGCAGCAAGACCCAGACGCTTTTTCTCAATCATCCCCACCCTCTTTCTTCAGATGACCAAGGTGAACAGGAGCACCCCGGTCAAGATGCCCAAAAGATAGCCTAAGAGAAATTCATCGCTGATCCGCCACATATCCATGGTCTCTCATCCTTTCCGGGCCACATAATCCGTCACCCCGCGGGCAATGGCACGGGCAAAGTCGTCCTTCTGATTCATCAGGAGCTGCACATCCTCTTCGTTGGTGATGAACGCCGTTTCCACAAGAACCGCCGGCATATCCGTTTCCCGAAGCACCGCCAGCCCCGGCCGTTCCTTCACACCCCGGTCCACGGTGCTCAGGCTCTGGACAATCTGGTTCTGGATGCATTCTGCCAGGGCGCAGGCTCCTTCACTGTCCCTGCTGTACACCAGAGTTTCCGTCCCCTGGGCTTCTTCCGCGGCCGCATTGCAGTGGATGGAAAGAAAGAGATCTGCCTTCCACCCATTTGCGCTGGCACAAATATTGGTATAGTTGGGAGATTCCCCGCAAAGATTGTCGGACTGGACCAGCATACAGTCATAGCCCACCCGGTTCAGGTACTGTTGGACTCCGGCTCCGATTTCTTTTACGATATCCGCTTCGGTGACTCCATAAGTTTCATTGACGGCCCCACTGTCCACACCGGGCATATGCCCAGGATTAATAAAAATCTTCATTTCTTATCCTTCTCCTTTTCAAAATGATCCGGGACTCCATTTCCATCAAGATCCACGAAACAGCCTGCAATGAAGGTGACAAAGCCTACCATGGCAGGCCCCACTAGTTCCCGTATCATTGCCAATAGGTCCGGCAGCTGGATTTTTCCCATCACGGCTAGATACATCCAGAATCCGTAATAGGAAACTACAAACAAAAAGACCGTCACAAGATACCCTATGACGATCCATTTAATCGGCTGCTGGAACTGGTTCAGGCGCTTCTTTACAGTCCCAAGGCTCTTCTTGAGCCACCCTCTTACTTTTTCGAACATGGCGGATTCCCCAGATCCCGATTGTGGTCATGGATTCTGTCCACTTCTCCCTTCAGATCTTTGTACCGGTGCCAGAGATTGGTAATGTTCGTCTCCACACTTGCCTGGGCCACTCGCATTTCGTTGATCAGACCGGTCAGGTCCTCCAGGGCCTTGGTATTATTGTCGATACTCTTGTGGAGCGCCCGATTCTCGATTTTCTGAGGGCGCAGGATCAGCCAGCACCCGAATACGGCCAGGGCACTGATCACTGCGTTCACAAAGGTGTAGCTGATAAAATCCATGTTGCCCCTCCTTTCTTTTACCGCTGGAAACCTGAAATATGGAGTGCCCGCCCTTTGTACCGTCCACATTGAGGCCCACAGTACACATCTTCCGAAGGACTCCAAACGAAGGAAAACCAGTTTTCCCCCTCGGTCAGCTCCTGGCTCTGTCCGGCATGGCTCACATAAACCGGTTCCTTCCAAAAGGTTGAGCGGTCAAACACCAGGGATCCCTCAATCCGGCTATAATGGATTTGGACCTTCCCCATATGCGCGGACCAACTGAAAGCCCGGTCCAGCTTATGGAGATCGGCCATGGCCACATGGGGAAACCGGGAAAAGTCATGAGTCCGACTCTTTAATTCAGGTTGCCCATTGGGCAGGAACACTTTGATGAAGGTATCCTTCCCGGACTTGTCGATCTGCACATAGCCGTTGATGCGAAGAGTCTGGAGCAGCTCCTGGGGTCCCAGATCCATCACCTGGAGGATTTCCCGGAAGTTAAACAGCGGGTAGACGGTCCCGGTGATGGGATTTTTCAGAATCACCGTGGAGGACCCGCTCCGCAATGCAGCAAGATCAATATCCACTCGTTTGTTATTACAGAAAAAGCGCAATCCATTTTCTTCCAGGTCCAGAGAAATGGTATCTTCCATATGGATGGCCTCAGGGAAGATATAAATCGAGTTCATGGTCGGGTCACTTCCTTTTGGAACCAGGTATAGAGGGCCTTGTAGAACCGGCACTCCTGAGCATGCTCCTGGCTGACGATACAGGCCCCGCCGCACATGCCGTAAACAGAGCACTGGCGGCATTCGGGACTCAAGGCATCCAGGAGATCCTGCTGTTCCTTCAACCAGTTATCGGAAAGCCCCTGGCGGCGGATATAAAGACACGGATACTGCCGTCCTTTGGCATCCACCTTCCGGATGGTCCGGTTGCTGCAGTAGGTTTCTCCGTAAATGTACTGAACCTCCCTGCGCCGTTCCAGGGTTTGGTAAAGTCCTTCATACCACTTGTCCCGGATGCCGAACCTCCGGAACCGGGACAGATACAACCCCACATACTTCTTGTACTGTTCCAGGATGGAATCATAGTCCTCCCGGGTCAGAGCATACTTCCGGTTGGTCTCGTTGGTTACATGCATGAGATGCGGGAAGAAGGACAGGTTCCGTCCGATGACTTTCTCCTTCTCCCGGAACTTTGCCATAATGGCTCCCAGGTCCGTATTCCCATGGTACAGGGTGGTGGAAACCGCCAGGTCCGGGTAATCCAATAGATCGGTGAAAGGATCATACCCCCGCAGGTCCCTTTCTGCCCCATCATAGCTGATGCAGATCTGGAAACGGTGCTCCCGGAAGTACTCCAGGTGCTTTTCGATGCCGATGCCGTTGGTGCTGACCGCAAACTTCGCTTGGGGCACTGCTTCCACCACTTTCCGGATTTCCTTCATGTAAAGCAGAGGTTCCCCTCCCATGAACTTGATGGCTCTAGGAGGATTCCGTTTCAATTTTGCCAGAAATTCTTCTGAAATGCCCCCTTCCCCATCCGAAGCCTCCCGGTGGCAGTAGGCACAGTGGAGATTGCACTGGCTACCTAAATAAAGGGTGATTTGAACCTGTGTCGGCAAATCCATCTTGTTTTTTTGCATATTACCCCTGCCTTCCAACAAACACCAGATAGTCGTTCCACACCTCGTACCACTTTCTCCCCAGCTTAATCTTCACCGGGCCTTCGTACCCAAAGGGATACAGGCGGAAACTGCCCGTTCCCTTTACAAGCCTTACCCGTCTGTTGTTCACAAGGCCGGCAGAAGATTCTACAAAGACTTCTTCGTCATCAATATCCCGGGTTAGCTTCTCCTTCGTAGAGAAATCTCCTTTGTACTTTTGGATGGTAAAATCGATATAATCCTTATCACCTTCCGGGGTGAAGGGTTCTTCCGGATCTCCATCAATCAGGTATCCTTTCCGGTTGGCCATCAGTTCCCGGTCCCCAGCGGAAAGGCTGTAGCTGTCCCAGAGTTTCATCCTGGGATGATCCCCCAGGATCAAGTCGCTGGTGTTAAAGGGCAACAGTTCATATTCCTGGTCCGTGTCAAGGGTCAGGTTTTCCTTCTGACCGTTGAACATCCGCACCACAATATCCCGCTGGCCTTCCGCCATGATGCCCGTATCGATATCGAGGATGGTGGTATTTCCATAAAGCTGGGTCAGGACGGCAAAGTCCAGCTTGATGGATACTCCCAGCCGGTTAAGGTCAAGGAACCGGTAGTCCGAGGCCATGGGACGGCGGAACAGTTTCACGGTCCCGTTTCCTTCTGTAAGAACGTAGGAACTGTAAGGATGCATGGTCTCGATCACATCCGCTCCCTTCCGGCTTTCGCTGTTGCTGGTGCATTCCGCCTTGCAGTAATCGCCCCGGAGAGTCAGGTGGATAATATAGTCCGCATTGGATTCTTCGTTGTAATAGATCTTGAGCATTACCCTTCCTCCTTGTCCGCCACATTGTACCCATTCACGAGAACGTCCTTGCCGCCCTCGATGGAAAGGCGATACCCGGTGACTTCTTCTTTCCGGATTTTCATCACATCCTCCTGCATCTTACGCCCTTCAAAGAGCATCTGAATTCGGCCGTTCATGGCTTTGCGTACCCCTTTGATGGAAATGGCGCTCCTCAAACCAGTCAGGGTAAAGAGGATGCTGTTCCCGGCCAGGATCAGGTCTGGATTTCGTTCAAAGTGAAGTGTCTGATGGAGCTGGACCCGTTCCACCTTCAGCAACTTTCGGGCCCGATGCCCCCGATCCACCACCAGCATTCCTGGCTTTAGATTCTCTACCGGCACAGGCCCTTCCGCCGTACTTACGTTTCCTTTTGCAATGATCATAAGTTATTCCTCCTTTAGCTGTCATCCGAGCAATTGCAGTTGCAGTCGCAATTGCAGTTCTGGGTCATGTAATACTGGCATTTCTGGCACCCCTGGCAGGTTTGGCACCCTTGACAGGTCTGGCATTTTTGGCATCCCTGGCATGTCTGGCAAGACTGGCACCCCTGACAAGTCTGGCAGCAGTTGGCCTGGCAACAGTTTCCCGAAAAGGCCTCCTCTAATTTGTTCACCGCTGTTTCCAGGGCTGCCACGTTGATTTTCTTCACCTTGTCATAGTTCATCGAGGAAAGGTCGATGGAAATCTTCGTCTTTGTGGCAAGGGTTTCCAGTCCCGACTGGATGTCCGTCAGGTCCTTCTTCCATACAATCTCGTTCTGACTTGCCATTATGGCCCTCCTCCCGAATCATCCGAACAGTTACAGTTGCCGCCACTGCAGTTGCAGTCACATTGCCCTCTCGTCTGGCAGGTACAGTTTCTCGAGCTGCACTGGCTGATGCTCTGGCAGGTTTGGCAGGAACTGGACTGACATTTCTGGCTCTGACATCCCTGGCAGGTCTGGCATTTCTGGCACGACTGGCAGAAGGTGCAGTTTCCGCAGTTGTCCACATTGGCCCCGTAGGCATTGAGCTGTTCCAGGGCCGTCTGGAGTTCCGTCACATGGATGGCCTTCACCTTCAGCTCACTGGTATCTGTGAGGGCTGTCGTGTCCGTGAAGGTGGTTTTATTGATGGTTCCGTTCTTTGCCATGGTTCTTCTCCAATAGCTTCTGCCCGTACTGCTGGATGGCTATCAGGACCGGAGTGAAAACGGCCCGCTTGAGCCGGCAGTAGGATTCCTTCCGGGCCTTGTCCCCCACCAGCTTGCAGCCGCCCTGACAGAAGGCGAGAGCTGTACAGGACAGGCACTCTTTTCGATACTCATGGGTGTGGTCCCCAGCAAGGATCCGCTGCAAGTAACTGAAGTACCCGTCATGGATGGTGCCGGCCTTCCGGGAGGTGTTGTGGCAGGGATACAGATTGCCCTGGAGATCCAGGTTCAGTACCGTGAGGCCGTTCCCGCAGGCCGCCGTGTACCGGTCCCACTTGCCTTTTCCCGTCAGGTAGAAATCCTTCAGGGATCCAAAAAGCTGACGGATGTAGGCTTCTTCCGTGTACCGATCCGGGGGGACCCGTTTCCCAAAGCCGTCCAGGAACTGGAGGGCCATAGCCGTCATCTCCCGCTTCACCCGGCTGTAGTCTATGTCCAGCAGATTCTTCTTCGGAAGGCCCGTATCCATGATCTCGTCCAGGTTCACGGCAATCTGGTACCCATGGATGGCACTGTACTCCTCCGAAATCTTCTGGAATGCCTGAAGCACTTCCCGGGGATAGGCTTTGGCGGAAAGGACGGCAGAAAGACAGAGATGTCCCAGGGCCAGGATCCGTTCCCGGGTTTCCGGCACGGAAAACACATCGTATCCCCGGGTTTCCCTCACGTGAGGCCCGTCCCAGGACACACAGACCGTAAAATTCCGGGCATTAAAAAAACGGACCATTTCATCCGTGAGGGCCCGGCCATTGGTAATGATCCCAAAGGTCATGTTCAATTTGCGTTTCTTAACAGCAGCCACCACTTCCTGGATGGTACCAAAGTACAACAGAGGCTCCCCGCCGTAGAACTGCAGGTGGAGGGGCCGGGAGTTTTCTTGAGAAATCTCTTCCAGGAAGTCGTAGATTTCTGGGTTGACTTCCCGGGTCAGGGCTTTATGCACCAAAGGATGCTGCAGACAGTAGGCACAATTCATGTTGCAGGAATTCCCCAACATGAGGAATACCGTATTGATGTTCCGTCTTACGTACTTCATCTTCCACTCCTTACTATAATCTTCACCAGCCGAACGTTTTCTGCGGTATCGTCCTTCACGATCTGTCCCACCGCCTGGGTAAGACTTTCGCCCGAAAGGGCCATCCGGCCCACTCCCGGCATTTCGGAAGGGATTACCCATCCGCCTTTCTTGGCTTTCCCATACATCCGGACAGGCACACGGCCGGCCAGGGCTACCGGGATATAAGTGGGCAGATTGGTTTTCAGAATATCATCTCCTGGAGAAAGGGTCCGGCCGCCAATGATGGAAGCAAAATCTTCTGTATGGACCCCCACCACACACTGACTGCTGGAGGTTGCCCGGCCATACTGCTCTTTCCCAGTGGTTTCATCCAGGGCAATGATATCGCCCCGTTGGGTGTCGCCACCCCGAGGAAAGAATTCTGCGTAGTCGTTATACACCGCGTTGTAGACTTTTGCAGCCGTCAGCGTACCGGTCAAGGTCACATTCCCCGTTTCATCCGTTGCCACAAACCGGCTGTCGTTGGTAAGCTGGCTGGTTTTGTCCGGGATAATCGGTCTATCCAAAAGATCCGTATAGCTGCCACTTTTCGCTACGGCAGCAAGAGTTGCCGTTTCTCCAGTCAGTTCCGCCTTGGTGGCATAGGTCTCTGCAATGTTGTTTCCCTTCCCATCGGCCAAAGCCGCCTGGGCCATTGCGGTAGCGTCCAACTTTTTCCCAATGGCCGCCATGATGCTAGTGGCGAAGTTCGGGTCATTTCCCAGGGCGTCCGCCAGCTCCTTCAGGGTATCCAGAGAAGCATCTGAGCCATTGACCAGTTCGGCAATTTTCTGCTTCACATAGGCCACATTGACAATCTGGGTACTTTGGGCATTATTGTCAGGAGTCGGTGCCACAGGCGTTCCCGTAAGGACCGGGCTGTCCACATCTGCTTTCACTTTCAGGTCAATCTGCATCTGGGCCAGCTTCTCCCCAGCACTTTCGGCACTTTGCCGTGCCAGGGTAGCCTGGGTGGTGGCTCCTTCCTGAGACATCTTGGCTGCAGCCGCACTGCTGGCAGAAGCTTTGGCACTGGTATCCGCTGCCTTGGCATTGGTGGATGCTTCGGCCGCTTTTTGGGAAGAAATCGTTGCCCAGCTCTTGGCAGACTTGGCCCCGGAAACTCCATCCGGTGCTGCATCACTTTCGGCCCAGGCCCGGGCTGTTTCAGACCAGGTTTTGGAGGACCTTGCTCCGGAAGCCCCATCCGGTTCCGAGATGCTTTCTGCCCATTGTCTGGCTGTATCTGCCCAAACTTTAGATGAACGGGTACCTTCCCCTGCAGGAGCACTGTCACTCTCCGCCCAGGCTTCCGCCATATTCTTGCTGTTGAGGGCATCTGCCGCATACTCCCCGGCCTTCTCTTGGTATTCCCGGGCTTGATCCGCTGCGTACCCGTCCACCACATCCCCCATTTCCACTTCACTATTGTTCTGGACGGTCAGCGTCACTTCTACATTGGACGCATCAGACATTATGGGCCACCCCCTTGATGATGAAAGATTTCGTAAAGAAGCAGGTAAGGATCCGTTCCGTCTCGCTGTTCATAATGGCCAGATCGTAAATGTATGCTCCAGGCTCCAGGGAATCCAGGGCTCCCTTGGGAACTGCCACATCTACAAAATTATTGCCCGGATTGTAGAAATTGTCCGAATAGACCACTTCGGAGGAATTGGTAGTCTTCTTGATGGCAAAAACCACCTTGTCCGCATGGGTCAGTTTGTAGTTGGTAAAGCGGAACCGGATGGAAAAGGTGTCGTACTGGGACACCTGGATGTTCTTATTTTCGTCAATGACCAGCATCTTAGCCGCCTCCCGAATCATCACTGCAATCGCAGTTACAGTTGCAGTTGCACTGAGAATTCTCTTTCCAGTATTCTTCCGTATGGGACCGGTTCACCAGCTCCTGGAGGATGCGCCGGAGGGTGTAGGTTCCTGCCGGGATGCCCCGGTGTTTCCGGATATGGTAGGTGGACTTAATGGACAGGGGGCTCGATGCCGATGTAGGTCCAGTCTCTACGTCCCAGGAATTCAAGCCCATCACCCGAGCATCCTTGTCCGCCTGGGTGCTGGAAGTAACCGCAATTTCCACCTGATCGATGAGCCGATCATCGGTCAGTGTTCCCATCCCGTTATAGGTAACCTGTACTGTTTTTCCTGCATCTGCGGCAGAAAACTTCAGGGTCCCGGTATTCCACCCTTCAATGCCGTGCTCCGTAGTCAGGTAATCTGGCCAGTACTGTCCCTGGGCCGGTTCTTCCGACACTTCCGTCAGGAGCACCCCATTTTGATATTTCACTTGCAGTGTGGTGGGCGATGTTTTTTGGGGAACTTCCGCCAGCCGGATGGTATAGGGACTGTTAGTAGGGATGACATGAGTTTCGTCAAAAATCTTTTTGATGTCGAAGGTATTTTCAAAGGGATTGAATCGATAATCATGGATGGCCATCAGCTTCCTCCTTTCCATTGCTTCAGGACCGAAGACTGGGACTGCTCCATATCCTTGGACCGGCGTTCGATTTCCGACAGATACCGGTCCACGGAAAACTGAGGTTCTCCCAGTTCCATCTCCGTCTTGATGCCGTTAGACCCGGACAAGGTATATTTAATCTTTTTGATGGGATAGGTATCTGCATTTCCGTCCAACCGTCGAATTTCGGCCAGACCGTCCGTAGACATGTGGCGGACATTAAAGGTCCCGTCCGGATAGGGATATTCCAGCCGCACCCCACCAATTTTGGCAGATTTTACGGGGCCCTTATACTGACGGATCTGGTTTTCCCCCCACCGTTTGGCATCGGCCGCATCGTAGGCTTCCGGCAGATTCCAGACAGCCTGGTGAACTCCATACCTGTTCTGGCTTTCCTGATCTTCCACAATGCAGAGCCACTGTTCTCCCTGGTCATCCACACTGCCGCCCTTGATCCGGGCCCAGTTCACCAGTTTAGACACATCCCAGGAAGGGGTATAAGACGTGATGTGTTTTCCCACGGTCAAACGGGCCTGTTCGTTGACGGAAGTTTCTCTACGGCGAAAATACAGGCACCGGTATTCGTCCACCCCATACACATAGTCCACGGCAAAGTCAGCCAGGGTGTTCAGGGCTTCTTTCACCGTGACTCCATCAAAGACCAGTTTGGTGGGATTGTACCCTACGCTCTGGATTTTGCTGTCGTTGTAGACCACCTGCAGGGTCTGCCGTTCCACCTGCCGGGCAATATCCCGGACAATATCTCCTACATCGGTGTTCTCGTAGGTCTTCCAGAGCATCACATTCTCCAGCCGGTTATAGAAGCCGTAGCCTTTGTACACGAACTTGGTGTCCGTCGTCCCTTCAATGGGCCGACTGATGATGTAGCCGCTATACCATGGTTTTCGGTCTCCATACAGATGGATGTCGATGCGCTGCATATAATCTAGCTGAGCGTTGTCGGGCTGCCGGTAAAAGGTCAGCTGGCACTGGCCGCAGCCAGTACTGGTGATTTCAAAGGTTACTTCGTTCAGAGCATTGGCTTCACTTCCCCCTCCGAAAATGGCCGTCCGGGTCCCGTCCCTTTTGTAGGCATAGACCACGAACTGGCCGGGATAGTACTCATGGACCTTACCCCGGTCATTGCTGCCTTCTCCTTCACTGGTAGGACCTGCAAAAATCCACCGGCCGAAGAGGCCCCGTCCAAAGATGAAATTTGTCATACAAACCACCTGTTGGTATAGGTAATTTCTACCGTCCCTGCTCCTCCTGTGTAGAGAAAGAGATTCGCTCCCGGTTTGGCGTGGAGGAAAGCCCCGGTAAAGGCGTTGATGCTGTTATCCTTGTCCCGCCAGACCGTTCCTTCTCTCCCGTTCACAATGGAGGTCTTGGGAGCCACCAGGAGAGCGTCTGTTAGGGTAAACTTCTCTTTGGCTTCCTGGTGCCAGACGGTGAGGTTGGTCATCCGGTCTTTGGGGATAAACCGGAAAGTCAGCGGGGTATCCACGCTCCCCAGGTTATGGAGCACCATTTCCGCCTGCACCGTTGCCTGGGGAAAGAGAAAGACCACTTTGGATTCCTGGGCTTCGTACCGGAACGGATCTGCCAGGAGAAGGGACACGGTAATGTTGCTTCGTCTCTGCTTGAACCCGTTCTCGAACTTGTGCTTTATCTTGGACAGGCAGGCCACATGGTACACCCGGTCTGGACGTCCGGCCATGAGAGAATAGTCCGTCTGGCCAAAGAAAGTGTAGGCTTCATTCAGCACTTCATCGTGGTCTTCTTCTGTAACCCCTTCCATGGAAAATTCCACCTGAATCGTCCGGCCGTCAATCTTTCCATCCCCCACTGCATCACTTCCATGGGCAAAGGCCCGGGACTGGAGCTTATTCCGGAAAGTGTAGCTGCCGCTGTCCGTCAGACTCCAATGGGCCGGGAGCTTATATTCCACCCCATCTTTGGTGATGATGAAATTTTGTTCGTTTTCTTTTCGTTTCGGGAATTGCATCTTATGCACCTCTCAGTCCGGCCAGAACAGCTTCCGTAAACCCATCCATCAGATCTTCCAAATCCGCGGCATTGTTGATGTCCCCATAGTTGTTAAAGGTTGTCGCTACATCCCGTTGATCCGTAGATTCGCTGGAATTTGTGATGCCTTCGGCAATGCTGTTAAACACAGCCCGGTTCAGGGGCAGGGCCACTTCGTCACCGGCATCTCCCAAGACCCCAACAAGGGGTCTTGTGAAATACCCGCCTTTGGCATAATGAGGAGTCTTTCCGGCTCCTTGCGCCGCACCTGCAGCCGTATTGGTTGCAGCAGCTGCCATGCCGATGCCTACCGCAGCGGACGTACCTCCGGTCAGAAGGCCCGTGGCCACAGGACCGGCAGACGGGTCGATGACCAGTTTCAGCCAGGCTGCAGGAGCCAGAGCCCCGGCTGCAGCCGTCCCCTGGGCTACGGTCTTGGCTGCACTGGCTGCGTTTAATTTATCCCCGAATAGGGCCGTCACCAACATCCCGGAGAGCATCTGGGAGAAATAGCTGGCAATGGTCTTCAGCATGGCCTTCCCCAGCTCCAGAAAGGCATCCTTAGCGTTTTTTGCTCCTGTCAGGATATCTGTGAAGGCGGTCTCCAGGCCACTTAAAGTGGTGGAAGCCATGTCCGCGATCAGTTCCAGGGTTCCCATGTGGGCATTCATATAGGCTTCCTGGTAGGTATCCATCAGAGATTTCTCTGCGTCAATGTTGCTTTGGCGGAGGGCCATCTCTGCCGTCAGGGTCTCCTGCAGCATAGCCAGGGAATTTTGGTTGTAGGCTTCATCCAGAGCTGCCTGGATGTCTTTCCCCTGGGCAAAGTAGGCGTTCCGTTCCTCCATATAGCTTTTGTAGGCTGCTGCTTTTTCCAGATTGGCCTGTTTGTCAAAGGCAATCTCGTTGGCACTGGCCTGTTCATAGGCGATGCCTTTTTCCTTCAGAGCGTTCAGGAATACAGCCTTTTCACTGGCCGTCAAAGAAATAAAGTCCTGGGACAGCTTGGCGTACTTGTCATCAATGGACGCCACGGCCTTTTCCATGTCGGACTGCATCTTCATGACTTCCTGTTCCTGTTTGGAACCATAGAGGGTAAGTTTGGCAGTAACGGCATCAAAAGACAGGTCCCGGGCTTTGTTCATCAGTTCCCGGTTTTTGGCCTGTTCTTCCGAAAGGGCGTCCAGGCGCTTCTGGGCATATAGCTCTGCCAGACGGGTCTTATCCCGTTCGTAGTTCTCGTTGGCAGACCGGGATTTTTCCAGTTCGTCCGTTTCTTCCTTGTACCAACGATCCACCAGGGCACTCTTGGTCTGGAAGGTCCGGAACCATTCTTCTTCGATACTCTTGCTGGTCTGAATAGCGGCATTGGCCAACTGATCTGTTTCTCTGGAGCTTCCTCCCCCTCCGCCACCACCAGAACCACCGCCGCCTCCTCCACCTCCAGAAGGAACTGGAATATCCCCACCTCCCCCTCGAAGATTGCTGAAGTCCGGCAGCTTGAATTCCCGTTTGGCAGGAGTGCTACTGCCCCCGCCACCTTCTCCACCGCTTTCGCTACCCATGGAACCCAGAGCATTGTTGGTTTCCAGGATTTTCTGGATCAAGCTGGAGAGCCAGCTAATGGCTTCGCTGACAAAGTTGGCGATAGTGGAAAGGCCGCTGGAAGCCCAGGAAGGAAGAATACTATCCGCCATGTCAGACAGAATGCTTCCCACTTCATCGATACAGGAACCGATGCCTTCCACCAGATAGGTGAAGGCATTGAGAATCCAGGTCACACATTCACTGAGGACACTGATGAAGTTCAGCACCCCGTTCACCACGGCTCCGATGATCTGGAGGGACGCATAGAAGGCGGCTCCCATCACGGCAGCCACCAGGGTGAACACCGGTTCCAGAGCCTGAAGGTTGGCAATAATGGACTGGGCCGCCGCGCTCATCATTGCCTGCACAGAATCCACAGCCCGGGTGACCGTTTCCATCTTGATGCCCATAGTCCCCAGCACATCTTCCACGGTCATCCCGCTTTTCCAGATGGCATAGAGGGCCGTAGCCACCGCTGCCGCAGCCGCGATAAAAGGAGCTGCAGCCGCTACTGCTGCCACAAAAGGGGCCGCTATCAGGGCCACCTTGGCCACAAAAAGTCCAATGGCCGGAATGGCAAGGCTAGTTAGGGTACTCACAATCAGTAAGATTCCCGCCTGGAACTCAGGAGGGATGGCCGTCATAAGGGCTTCCGTAAGACCGGAAGACTGGACCGTGGCCGCAAAGTTCGTCAGCATATCCCCCAGGGACTGGAAAATCCCCGTCAGGTTCAGGACTTCCGCAAGCTGGAGCCCTACCTGGGCCGCAGACTGTTCCAGCCCATCCATCAGGGTGGACCAGGTGCCACTGATGGTCTGGCTCTGCTGATCCATCATGCCCCCAAAGGACTGCTCCATGCCGCCGACTAAGGCCGTGATGCCCGTTGCCGCGTCAATGGCTCCCTTGGACACCCTGTCCATGGCTTCCGGCACAGACACACCGATCTGGTCTGCCAGCATCTTCCAGGCAGGGATCCCGGTTTCGGTAAGCTGCATCATTTCACCGGCCTGGACCTTGGACTTGGCGGCCATCTGGCCCAAAGCCAGGGTGATCCGGTTGATGCCTTCCGCCCCAAGCCCAACGCCAGCTGCTGCATCCCCTACCGCTGTTAATGTGGGAATGACCTGCTCGGCAGAAAACCCGAAAGCGATGAACTTCTGAGCCGCCTGAGACACCTGACTGAATTCAAAAGGCGTCTTTGCTGCAAAGTCCTGCATCTTCCCCAGGAAGTCCTGTGCTTTTTCCGCGCTCCCCAGCATATTGGTGAAGGCAGTCTTGGTACTCTGGAGACTGGCCCCTGCTTTCACAGATGCCACTCCCAGGGCAGCCAGGCCGGCCCCGATGCCGCCTAAGACGGCCAGGGATTTCTTCGAAACGTCCAGAGCCTCGCTCCCGAAGGCGGTCTTGATCTGACGTTTGGTTGCATTGAGTTCTTTCCGGAGGTCAGAAGTATCCGCCCCGATCTTTACCAGAAGGTCAGCGATGGTTGCCATTTCCGTCAGCTCCTTTCCGTCTGAATTCCTCGAAGAAGGCATCCCGCTCTGCCGCGATTTCGCTGCCTGTTTTCTTAGGCAGGAAGGGTTTCATGAGCTTCTCCGTCCGTACCGGTTTTCTCGTATGGACACTCATCAGGCAGGCCACCCAGTAGGCGGTCTCCCACTTTTTCCGTTGTTCATCCTTGGCCCGGCACTCGGCCATCCGGTCCAGTTCCAGTGGCGTCATGGCATAAAACTGGGCAGGCAGAAGATGAAGCATCCCATAGGCCACTTCTTCCGCCCACCCCAGCCAGTCGTTAAAAGACGGGACTTCTTCCTGTCCCGCCGTCAGTTTTTTGGCTTCGTTTTCCCCTTCGCCTGGTCTTTACCCGGGTCCTCTTCCGGGAAGATGGCGTAGTATACTTCTTTCCCCAGTATGCCGGACCCGGCAATGGCCTTCACCACCGGCTGGACGAATTCTTCCATCTCATGCCCCTGGTCAATGAGTTCCTGCATCTTATTGGCGTACCACTGGGGATTCTTGATGCCGTGCTGCCGGAGGCCGATAGAAAGAAGGGCCGTCAGGATTCCCAGGTTCAGTTCCTGGTTCCGGATAATGTCCCCGGCGCTTTTGCCGGTGATGTTTTCCACCTGGATCAGCCGACCGATATCGAAATACAGGTACTGGCCGGGACCAAAGACTTCAAAGTCGATTTTCTTCATGGAATGTTACTCCTCCTCTCAGCCGCCAGTTACGGTCGCACCGTCCGCACTCTTCAAATCGCTTAAGGGACCGTCCCCGGAAATGGTCCCGGACAGGGTGGCTACGTCATCATGAGGGGTGGACAGGCTGCATTCCGTCACGGAGCCCCAGCCGGTCACATAGCTTTTGTCCGGATACTCGAATTTAATGTGGACCTGCTTTCCTGCAAGGAAAGAGGCTTCCAGGAATTTGGCCCCCTTGTCTCCGGCCAGATACACAGATTCCAGGTCCAGGGACCAGTTCCGCAGACCGGGGATGGTGGATTTCCATCCGCTGGACGTTTTACTGCTGGCGTCGATTTCGTCTGCCTGCCGGGTCAGGTCACCGCTCCGCTGGCCCCCTAAGAGCAGCCAGGTGGGGTTAGTATCGGATTCTCCCGCGTTCAGATAAATAAGGTAATCCTTGCCGGCAGTGGCCGTGTTGGAGGCTTCGCTCCGGCTAGGAAACGTTGTAGTTGCCATATTATTCCTCCTTATGGATGTTCTGGATGAGGACTTCCAGGGTGATCACCCCGCTGTAGCCCATCTCATCCTCCGGGTACGTTTCGTAGAAATCCACCCCCTGGGCAGATACATAGAATTCATCAGGGGAAAGATCCAGTTGGATGCTCCCGAACAGGTTGATGAGTTTTTCCGCCAGAGAGTTGATTTCATACCGTCCCTTGTAATTGCTGTAGATATGGATGTGGGCCGAAAGGTGGGTCATATCCTCGGTTTTGGTGGATTTGTCCTGGACGGTCATAGTCCCCAGGGTGATAAACGGCAGCACCGCCTCCTGAGGCACGTAGTCATAAACCGCCAGTCCTGTATGTTCTCTGAGAAAGGCCACCAGGGCCTTATGGATGGCGTTGTTGGGTAATCGCTTCATGGTTCACGGACCGCCTTCTTTACATCACGGATCAGCTGGGGTTCCACATAGTCGTAGGAAGGCTTGAAGAAGGGCTTCCCTGCCTGGGCCGGAATCCGGGACCGTTTCGTAAACACAGGGCCTCCCTTAAAGAACCGGAGGGCCTTTTTCTTCTGGGGCTTTACCGCATGGGCCCGACTGCCAAATTCCACCAGATGGGCATACGGGACATTGCTGTACACCTGGCCTTCCAACTTCACTGCAGAAAACCGCGTCTTGATGGATTTTTTGAGTTTTCCCGTTCGGACCGGAACCCGCTGCCGGGCTTCCCGAGCTACCCCACTGGTTCCTCTTCTGAGAGCCCCTTCCACACGGAGGCGGCTCTTTCCATCCCAAGCGGAAATCTGCCCAATGGCTTTGCTTAGTTCCCCTTCCGGAACTTTGACCGTAAAAACGGCCATGGCTACACCCCCTGTTCATACCGGTGGACGATCAGGGTCGTGCTGTCCCGATAGGTGTTGTCCACGGTTTCGATTTCGTACAGTTCTCCAGAAAGCAGCATTCTCCATCCCCGTTTCAAATCCTTGCGGGGCCGGATCTTCAGCCGCAGCTGTTCCCGGTTCATGGGAGTTCCCTGGGCTTCCTGCTCGGCGTAGTTGGTTTGGAGCACCTGGGCCCAAATGCTGCCGACTTCCTTGTATTCCGTGGAAAAACCTCCATACCCATCTTCTGTAGGGAAAGGTTCCATCAGCGTGATCCGTTTGTCCATCTTTCCGATTTTCATTAGAATGCTTCCTTTCGTTCCCCAAACAAAAGAGAACGCAGGGTAAGGAGCAGATTGTGGTAATCCGCATCCTCCCTGTGCTCGTAGAGATAGGCCACCGAAAAAAGAACAGCCATTTTGAAGGCCGCCGTTTCTTCTGGCTCTTCCTTGCGGAGGATATCCAGACAAAGCCGCTCAGAGGAAGCAATGAGACGGGCAATCAGGTCATTCTCCTCGGTTCCGTCTATCCGGAGATAGGCTTTGGCTTCCTCAAGCGTTATGAGTCCCGTCACTGCCATGCTCATCGCCTCCCTCTAAAGCGGTCATCAGCCGGCCTGGACCTGCAGGACTTTTACGGTTTCCGGCAGGATCAGGCGGCCATCCACCCGTTCGCTGGCCAGGAATCCGATCTGCCCGTTGGCTGCATAGAGTTCACTAAGCCGCTTGAACTTCCGGCCCTGCCGGTCAGCAATCCAGTAGTAGGAATAGTCTCCCAGAGCAATGGCCTTATTCCCGGCTGCCAGTTCCGGCACAAAGCTGGACGTGCGGTAAGGCAGGCTAAGGATCCGGTCCGGCTGGCCCACCTGGACAGAAGGCTGCCAGATGTAGTTGCCGTTGTTGTCCTTCAGTTTCCGGATGGCCTTGACGGTGGAGTCATTCAGGATCCAGGAAGCATTTCTCCGGTACGGCGTGCGCAGACTGTGGTACAGGTCCATCATGTCGTCGAAGGTGATGGCGGTCTTGGCTGCCGTTACCCCTACTTCTGCTCCCTGGAACACCCCTAGGGGCTTATGTTTCCCATCGCCCACCAGGAAGGCTTCTTCCTCCTTGGTCCCGATGCGACGGGCAAATTCCTGGGTGATGTAGCTTTCCAGGTCAAAGACGCTGTCATTCATCAGTTCTTCGGAAACCCGGATGGCGGTTCCCAGCTTATGGGCTCCCAGGTTCACCTGGCTGAAAGTATCGTCACTTTCCGGATAGGCACTGCCTTCTTCCATCCAGGCCGCTTCCCCGTGGCTGGCCACAACAGGGATCGTATGATCCCCGGAAGACGTGCGGATGGTATGGGCCAGGCTGCGGAAGAAGTTCTCTTCCTGAAGAGCAGACACAAGGGTCCGTTCATATTCATCCGGAACCAGGTACCCGCCTTCCGGGTCAGAGCCGATGGTCAGGGTATCCTTCACTTCCTGGATGTTACCTTTCCCCCGAAAGGCCTGCCAGAAGGCTTTGGTGTAGGCATCACTGGCCCGACCCGTTTTGGTGTCCGGTCTGGTGCTTCCGGCACCGGGATTGACCTTAAGGGCGGTATCGATGGTCTGATTGAGTTCATCATCGATGTTCCGCTGGCGTTCCAGCCGTTCGATTTCTTTCCCCAGGGCCACCACTTTCTCTTCCATCCGGTCGTAAACAGCGCTGTCTTCTGCAGAGACCATGCCGTCTTTATCCCGGTGGGATTCCAGAAAGGCTTTGGCCATTTCCCAGGTGTTGGCTCGTTCTGCTCTCAGTTTCAGGATCTGATTCATGGAAATTCCTCCTTAATGCACAAGAAGGCCCAACCGCTTCATGAGTTTGTCCGCGGGGACCTTGTTAGGGATGGGTTCTTTCGGTTTGGATTGGATGGCCATCTTCGTCAGCAGGGAATTGGTCACCGCCGCCCGGCTAAATAGCATGGCATCCACGTTGATGTCATTTTCCGTTTTTTCTTCGGTATAAAGGATGGCATCCGCGAACCCCAGTTCCACCGCCTTCTTGGCGTTGAACCAGGACTCGGCATCCATCAGCCTGGAAATCTTGTTCCGGGACAGACCCGTCTTAATTTCATAGGCGTTTACAATACTTTCTTTTACTTCAGAGAGCATATCAATGGCTTTCTGCATCTCCTTGCTATCCCCAATGGCCACCGTGATGGGATTGTGGATCATCATCATGGCCACCGGGGACATTTCCACCTGGCTCCCGGCCATGGCAATGACACTGGCTGCAGAGGCGGCCAGGCCATCGATTTTTACGGTCACTCGGCCAGAATAATCCATCAGCATGTTATAAATCTGGGCCGCTGCAAACACATCACCTCCGGGAGAGTTGATCCAAAGGGTAATGTCCCCGCTGCCGGCCATCAGTTCGTCTTTGAACATTCTGGGGGTCACTTCGTCCCCGAACCAAGTTTCATCGGAGATTTCTCCGGTAAGGTAAAGAGTACGTGCCTCCTGCCCTTCATTCTTCACCCAGTTCCAAAATTTACGTTTCATGGGTTTCCTCCTTATTGCCAGAGCCTGCAAACAGGCCGGCATCTTTTAATTTCGTCATATTCCCGTTGATCAGGTACAGGTCCCCGCCTTCTTCTTCCGGGATCCGGTTCATATTCTCCAGTTCCCGGATATCGTTGGCGGAAAGCCAGCCGTTCTGGCGGCCTACGGCATAGCCGTTCATCCGGCTTTCGTAGTCGCCCCGGAGAAGCCCGTCCACATTGAAGTGGATTTCATACCGGGTCCGTTCTTCCGGGGTCAGAAGTGATTGGCCCATGGCCTGTTCCCACCGGGCCACCCAGGGGCCTAGGGTGTATTTCACAAATTCCAGAGACTGCTGCTCGATATTGGAGAAGGTGGACTTTTCCAGGTCTCCGATCATGTGAGGGGGGACCCGGAAGATTCGGGCAATCTCGTCAATCTGGAACTTCCGGGTTTCCAGGAACTGGGCCTGATCCGGGGAAATGCCAATGGGAGAATACTTCATGCCCTCTTCTAATACGGCCACCTTCCCCGCATTGCTGCTGCCTCCAAATTGGGACTGCCAGGCTTCCCGGACCCGCTGGGGGTCCTTGATGGTCCCCGGATGTTCCAGGACACCGCTGGGAGAAGCCCCATTGGCGAAAAATTTCGCCCCGAACTCCTCGCAGGCAATGGCCATGCCGATGGCATTCTTGGCCATGGCTATGGGAGAATACCCTACAAGGCCGTCAAACCCCAGGCCAGGAATATGCATCACGTTGTCCTTTCGGAGCCGAACCGTGCCATAGGCTTTGATTTTTGGATTTTCATCGGTGGCTTTGGTGTATAGGTAGTATATTTCCCCATCCCCATCCCGGCACACTTCCATCCGATCCGGCATAAGGGGATACAGAGCCACCACCTGGCCCCGGCCATTTCGGATGATCTGGGCAAAGGCATTCCCCCACAGCAGAAGGTGGGTCATAAGGGTCTCCCGAAAGACGAAGCTGGTCATCTCCGGATTGGGGGCATCGTGGAGAAGTCCAGCAAGGGGATGCTGGAAGTCCCGAATCTTCCCATTTCTCTCCCGGTTGTACCGGAACAGATGGAGGGGAAGCCCGGCAATGGATTCCGAAAGGACCCGGACGCAGGCATAGACAGCCGTCATCTGCATGGCAGAGCGCTCATTGACCGCCTTCCCGGAAGACGAGCCCCCAAAAAAGAACCAGTGCCCGCCGCCCAGAAGGCTGTTTTTGGGCTTGTCCCTAGATTTGAAGAGTTTGGAGAGAAAATTCATAGACAGCTCCTTTCTAGAATCGAGCACAACGCCATTTTGCTTTTTCTTGCTTTTTGATAGCACATATGCTATCATTAAATAAGAACACATAAGGAGTACATTATGTACAAGATTGAATTCTATGAAAATCAACAGGGCGAATCCGACGTCTGGGATTTCTTGGAAACGTTGCGTATAAAGAGCACAACCAACAAAGATGCTCGTATTCAATACAATCAGATTATCTTCTACATTGACCTGCTTGCTAAAAACGGAACCAATCTCCCAACCAACATCACCAAGCATTTAGAAGATAATATATGGGAACTTCGGCCTGGAAATAATCGTGTATTTTATTTCTACTATGATGAAAGCCAATACGTACTGCTCCATCATTTCCGCAAGAAATCCCAGAAGACACCAAAACGCGAGATCATCCGAGCCAAGTCGGAACGGGATGACTATATCCGTCAGAAGGAGGAACAACCATGAGAACCTGGGAAGATTATAAAAATCACGTAAAAGCAGTCAGCGAAGAAGAACGCCGCAACATGGAGGAAATCGAAGAAGTAAGTAGTATTGTTTCCTCCATCATCCGGCGGAGACAGGAACTGGGAATGAGTCAACGTACGCTTGCCGAACGGTGCGGCATTCCCCAATCTTCCATTGCCCGCATTGAAACCCTGAAGACAACGCCCAAACTGGATACTCTTGTGAAACTGATGCAGGCACTGAACTTAAAACTGCAGGTAGCTGCTGTCGGGTAACTGCAAGTTGTCAAAAATCTGAGAAGGAGAATCCCTGCCCATACCGAGCAGGGATTTTCTATACAAAAAGCAGGCCTCTGGAGTCATAGACGCTTTCCTGGACATGATTTCCGCACCGGATAGCCCGGTCCAGGCCCATGATGGTGGCTATGGCCCCGTCGATTTTTTCTGTGGATTTTTCTTTATCTGCCTTGATGTTGCCAGCAGGGTCTCTCCGGATGTAGATGTTATCCATCATCCATCGAAGGACTGGATGCCCTCCATGAGCAATTCGCTGCTCCAGCGTGAGCTTCATAAGCTCCTTGGTGGGAGGGCTCATGTCCTTGAATCCCTGTCCGAAGGGGACCACCGTAAAGCCCATCCCCTCCAGGTTCTGAACCATCTGTACGGCGCCCCATCGGTCAAAGGCAATTTCCTGGATATTGAATCGTTCCCCCAGTTTCTCGATGAACTTTTCAATATACCCGTAGTGGATGACATTTCCTTCGGTTGTATGGATGAATCCCTCTTTGGCCCAGGTGTCGTACATCACATGGTCCCGCTTTACCCGAAGGGGCAGGGTTTCTTCTGGCAGCCAGAAGTACGGCAGGATGCAGTACTTGTCCTGGTCATCCAAAGGAGGGAACACCAGCACGAAGGCTGTAATGTCCGTGGTGCTGGAAAGGTCCAGGCCGCCGTAGCAGATCCGTCCTTCCAGATCCTCCTCCCTCACCGGGAAAGCACAGGCATCCCACTTGTCCATAGGCATCCACCGAACAGACTGCTTCACCCATTGGTTCAGCCGCAGCTGACGGAACACATTCTCTTCGCTGGGTGTCTCTTTGGCCGATTCACAGGCCGCCTTCACTTTGTCGATCCCTACCGTGATTCCAAGGGATGGGTTGGCCTTCTTCCACACTTTCGGGTCGGTCCAGTCATCCTGTTCCGCAGCCCCGTAGATGACAGGGTAAAACGTGGGGTCATGCTTCCGCCCTTCCAGGATGTCCATGGCCTTCTGATGGACTTCATAGCAGATGCTGTGGGTATCCGTCCCGGCTGTGGTAATGAGGAAATACAGTGGCTGCATCCGGGCATCCCCGGAGCCTTTGGTCATTACATCAAAAAGCTCTCGGTTGGGCTGGGTATGGAGTTCATCAAAGACCACTCCGTGGATGTTGAATCCATGCTTGGAATAGGCTTCTGCCGAAAGGACCTGGTAGAAGCTGTTGGTGGGCCGGAACACCATCCGTTTCTGGGATGCCAGGATCTTGACCCGCTTGCTGAGAGCCGGGCACATCCGGACCATATCCGCCGCTACTTCAAAAACGATGGAGGCCTGCTGCCGGTCTGCGGCACAGCCATAGACTTCGGCCCCTTCTTCCCCGTCCCCGCAGCAGAGCAGGAGTGCCACAGCTGCGGCCAGCTCACTTTTCCCCTGCTTCTTGGGGATCTCGATGTAGGCCGTATTGAACTGTCGGTACCCATTGGGCTTAATGGTCCCAAACAGATCCCGGATGATCTGTTCCTGCCAGTCGATCAATTCAAAGGGATGGCCCGCCCAAGTCCCCTTGGTGTGACATAGGCTCTCGATAAAGGCTACCGCATAATCCGCCAGTTCCTTATTGTAGGTGGACGTTTTGGCTTTGAATTTTGTGGGCTTGTACTTTTTGAGTTTCCGCATAGGGCTCCCTCCTTTCTTTTTACTGGGTATAAGAAAAGGAGCCCGGAGGCTCCTTGGTTCTTGCTGTCCCCCGTTCCTCAAAGGCTGAAGAGGAAGGCGGGGATTCTTTCGTATTCGTTGCTCATGAATTTCTGGCCGGATCCGTAGATTTCGGTCATCCCTTTCAATTTGCAGCCCAGCTGGGTAAATTGCCAGGCCACTTGGATGGCGCTGGACCAGCTGGAGGAAAAGGTGAATTCCGTCACCCCAAATTCCCGGAAGGTTTTGAGGATCTTTTCCGGTTCCCGGTAGGTCCCGGAAAGGTCCAGGTGGCTGTTGCCGTGCTTTTTCATGTCGCTGTAAAGCCGCATCATGTCTCCGAAAGCTTCCCCTTCTGCCCGAACTTCCTGGAGAAGATCCTGGTAGGCATCCTGGCAGGCGTCCATGGCTGCTGCATCCCCGGCTTTTTCTGCTGCTGCAAACGTTCTTTCCAGTTCCTCGTTCCGTCCGTAGAATCTTTCGATCATGTCCATCTTGGTCATTGTTTTTTCCTCCTTGTGATTGTATGCCTTTACCTTTTGGCATGTACATATATCACTCTAAAGGCCTATAATAGCAAGCAGATTTTGTGTATTTATGCAAGGTTACAAAAAGGAGCAGGGCCCTTCGGCCCCGTTTCCTGTCTGTATGGAGTTAGAATTCTTCCAGTTCGTCCGCCACGCTTTCCAACCAGGGGCCGACTTCTTCGAGTCTGCTCAATTCGATTCTGGGAAAACCGAATGGGCTGTCCATGGTTCCGTTCCCAAATTCCGTAAGCCAGAGGCTTTCGTCGGTGATGATGTACTTTCCAAGGTAATGGAACAGGTAGGCGGTGTCATCCAGGTAGTCCAGCGCTTTCTTCGCCTTTTCGGAAAGGTTTTCCGGCCAATCCAGCGCTACTGCGGTGGCTCCGTATACTCCGTCCAGATTCTGTTTGTCGATTGCATTCAACTTTTTCATGTTTTTCCTCCTTGTGATTGTGTACCTTTACCTTTTGGCATGTACATATATCACTCTAAAGGCCTATAATAGCAAGCAGAATCTGAGAATAAGTATCCGTTATTTTGTTTCTTTATTCAGTTTTTGAACCACATCGACTCCGTGGATCACATTGAGATGGGACCCATTGTCCCACTCCACCAGAAGGGACCCCATGTCATCCACACCGGTCACGGTCCCTTTCGTTCCCAAAGGCGGCGCCTGGAGGTCATCCATCCGGATCAGGACAACCCGGGTTCCAGAAGGATATTCCCTGCGCAGGAATTCCAGCATCTCTTTATTGGGAAACCGCATCTTTTTTTCCTCCATCCCGATAGGCTGCGGACCCGCTGAGTCTTTCCAGCAGGATCTTCCGATAGCCTTTGTATTCTGCTCCAATGAATCCCAGCCGCAGGAGAAAACACCGGAAGGCGTATTTTTCATTGGGAACTTCATGCTCTTTTGCCGTGATCCGTTTGGAATTCCTGGCCATTTGACAAAGGGCCGTCACCAACTTGGAATAGGCCTGGACCTTAGTGCTGTCCGTTTTGTGGAACCAGGGGAAAGATATCTTGCCATCTTCCCTTTGAATGGTCAGGGCTTTTGTGCCCAGGGCCTTTTTGAAAAGGCTGGCCTTGGAGGCCACCAGGTTTTGGAGCTTTTCAAAGTCTTCATCCGTCAAATCATCCGGAAGGGAAATGGTCAGGGTATCAATTCCGTCTGTTTCTGAAGTTTCTTCTGGTGTTACCACTTCTTCCAGGATAGCGACCTTGTTTTCTGGCCGGAATCCTTTGGCTGCCAGTTCCTGAACAACCCGTTGAAAAAGCGCTGTGTCGTCACATTCCACCGTACCGTCCTTTCCGACCAGGACGCTACCGATTTGATAGGCCTTGGTGGGAAGAAACAGGTATTTCACACCTTCTCCCGTAATTTGACTGATGACATCCGCCAATTCTTTCCGTGCTGCACCTTGTTTGTTGTATTCTGCCTTCATCATATGTACCTCCTTAGGGTATTTTGGTACTGTTATTCATCACTCTAAAGGCGAAAAATAGCAAGCAAAATGTAGCCCTTTGTGTCTTTATTTTTTCACATCCGCCACTTCCTGATAGGTGTACTGCTTTCCGTCCCGGAGGACGGTTACTGTCTCGTTCTCGTGGGAAGCCAGGTAGCGCTTTACCGCCACATCTACGAACTTAGGCTCCAGCTCTATCCCATAACAGATGCGGCCTAGCTGGTCGCAGGCCATGAGCGTGGAAGCAGATCCCAGGAATCCATCCAGCACCACCCCATTGATCTGGCTACTCAGCTTAATGAGATAGGCCAGCATGGGCACGGGTTTACTGGAGGGATGGCCAAATCCGTCCTCTTTGCTGTTTTTAATGCCCTCAAACTCAAAGACTGCTTTCTGCTTCTGGTCCCCATACCAGTTGTGTTTCCCATCTTTCCGCCACCCGAAGATGATGGGTTCCATATTGAACTTCCAGTCGGTGCGCATAAAGGGGGCTTTGGGTTTCTTCCAGATGAGCCCCGCCCCCACTTTGAATCCGGCATCTTCGAAAGCGTCGTAAAATACCCGGGCCTTCATGGTGGCGTAGAACACATAGATGGACGCATCGGGAGCCATAGCATCATGAAAACAGGAGAAGGCTTTTTTCAGGAATTCGTACCCTTCCTGGTCATTCAGGTCATCGTTTTTGATTTTTCCGGAAGCGCTTCGAAGATTTACCAGGTACGGAGGATCCGTCAAGACCAGGTTCGGTTTTACTCCATCCATAAGCTGAGCATAGGTTTCTTGTTTCGTAGAATCTCCGCACAAGACCCGATGTTTTCCCAGCTGCCAAAGATCTCCAGCTTTGGAGAACACAGGCTTCTGGAGTTCTTCTTCTACATCAAAATCATCTTCTTTGGCTTCGGTTTCTTCATCGAAGATGTGGGCAATTTCGTCTTCATCGAATCCGGTCAGGCTGACATCGAAGTCCGCTCCCTGGAGGGATTCGATTTCCACCCGCAGCATCTCTTCGTCCCACCCGGCATCCAGGGCCATCCGGTTGTCGGCCAGGATATAGGCCTTTTTCTGGGCCTCGGTCAAATAGTCCACCAGGACGCAGGGGACTTCTTGGATTCCTTCCTCCCGGGCAGCCATCACTCGGCCGTGACCGGCAATGATGTTTTTGTCTTTATCGATGATCACCGGGTTGATAAACCCGAATTCCCGCAAACTGGCCCGGAGCTTGTTGATCTGTTCCGGGGAATGGGTCCGGGCATTGTTCACATACGGGATCAGCTCATCAATGGGGATGAGCTTCATTTCCTTGGTTGTTTTTTCCATACTTTCTTTTCCTCCCTATTACACCTTCCGAGACCGCAGCAGCCGCTCCATCACATCATCCTGGGGCGTATTGCCGGAAAACTCCACAGAGCAGTTTTCCTTCACCACCTGATAAATCTGGTACCAGATCTGGTTCACCTGCTTCATGTAGTTCTGGCTCATGGTTACGTAGGGAGAAGCAATGGCGGCATTGGTGGTGGGATGCTTGGCCAGAAAGCCATATTCCGAGATGGCGTGTTCACATTGGATCCACCGGGATACCGCCATGGCGTACTGGCTGATCAGCTGGGGGCTCACCAATTTCTCGCAGTGCCGGGCCTTCAGCCACAGCCAGGTTTCCCGGTAGATTTCTTCGGCTTCCAGTTTTCCGCCGTTCCGCTGCTTTTCCTTCATGTAGGCTTTGGGTTCCGGCATATCTTCTCCGTTAAGGTCCGCTCCTTCCGGTAGGTCCATCACTTTCAGCGGCCGTTTCCCCGGATTGTCTGGTAGTTTGTCCAGCAGGGCTCTGGGTTTCCGGCCCTGACCGACTCTGAGTCCGCCCCGCATGGTTCCGTCTTTGGCTATTTTTCACCCCCCCCCTTATTTCCATGGGTCAATACCTTGTTTGAATACGCGATTTTTGTGCGCGTGACCCCTCGCCCGTTCTGGGTTTGCTGGCTTCCAGAGATTCATACTCCCCCTGGGTATATGACTTTGTTTCAGATTTAACATTTTAAAACTCCACTTTTTTATGCCACCTGTCGCCCCGTTTGGCATGGATCCGGGCATGGCAGGCTTTGCATAAAGCGATCAGGTTGTTCCATTCGTGCGTCCCGCCTTCCGCCAAGGGCTTCTTGTGGTGCACTTCTTCCGCCACCACGTACCGGCCGTTCTTCAGACACAGCTCACAGAGAGGATGGCTGGCCACGTAAGCATCCCGGATCTTCTTCCAGGTCCTGCCGTACCGTTTCTTCGTACCAGGCCTTCTCTCATACTTTTCGTACCGCTTGGCGATGATCTTCTGGTGCTTCTCACAGTACCGCCCGTCCGTCAGGTTCGGGCAGCCTGGGAAGGAACAGGGGCGTTTCGGTTTTCTCGGCACAGCTGCCACCTCCTTTCGGAAATTAAAATGTGTAGGTTGAATTTATCCTATTGATGAAGTATAATTAAATCATCAAAGGGTAAGGGGGGATTAATAATGAACGTGAATACGGAAAACCTTGTTTCCATCACGGAAGCAAATCAGAACTTTTCCCGCGTAGCCAGAATGGTTGATGAGAAAGGTCCTGTTGTCATTCTAAAAAACAACTCTCCTCGTTATTTGCTGATAGAGTTCAACAACGCTGAAGAGGAACAGCATGCTAGTGACGAAGATGTACTTGCCATTTCCAAGCGTTTAATCGCCAAGAACCGCAAAGCGTATGAGGTCCTTGCCAAATGATTATTCTTACCAAAAATCAAATCATCAAACTTCATTCGCAGCTAATTCAGGAGACTGGATTATCATTCATCAAGCATAGACCATGCATTTTTGTGCATGAAAAAAGCCTTGTAGGATTTTTTACATCCTGCAAGGCTTGTCTTTATTCCCTTTTCTGGTGATTCTATCATACCACGAAGGGACTGTTGAATTCTAGTGCATCTCTACTGCATTTTACTGCGCTCCTCCAAAATTTTTTCAACGGCTGCCACCCCATCACTGTGGACGGCGTAGATCCACCGGATTCCTTTGCCCATGCTCCGGGCAATGTCCTCCCAGGCATCGAAGTGGATGTACCGGTCCCGGAGGACCAGCCGCTGGGCTTCGTCTTCCACCCGGTCGATGACCTGGCCGATCTCATACTTCAGGTCCACCAGATGGTCCACTTCCCGGTTGATTTCCTGCTCCCGCTCCCAGATCTTCTCGATGGTCCGGACGAAGGGGGCTTCCGTGGGCCGGTTGGGGTTGTGGCTTTCTTCCAGCCCGGCTGCTGAGATGCCCAGGCAAAGATGCCGGAGCTCGGCCACTTCCCGAAGATTGCTCTCTATTTTCTTATCCAGGTAGAATCCCTGTTGCAAGTACTCTTTCGCGTTCATGCTTTTCCCTCCAAATCCGCTTTGACGGCTTCGATGAGAGCCGCCTGGGAGCTGTCTTTCTTTTCCAGGGCCTTCAGGATCCGTTCGTCCATGGTGCCTTTCGTCACAATGTGCTGGACGATGACGGTTCGGCTTGTTTGTCCTTGTCTCCAGAGCCTGGCCACCGTTTGCTGGTAGAGCTCCAAACTCCAGGTGAGTCCGAACCAGATCAGGATGGACCCACCCTGCTGCAGGTTGAGGCCATGCCCGGCAGAAGCCGGATGAATCAGGGCCACCGGAATCTTCCCGGCGTTCCAGTCCGCAAAATCCTGGGAGGACTTCAGTTCCCTGGCTTCCATCCGTTTCTGGATTCTTTCTCTGTCGTGCCGGAACCAATAGGCCACAAGCACCGGCCGTCCATTGGCGCTTTCCACCAGATCCTCTAGGGCATCCAGTTTCCGGTCATGGAGATGGATGGTCTGCCCGTCATCGGTGTAAATGGCTCCGTTGGCCATCTGGGTCAGCTTCAGCGTAAGGGAAGCCGCATTGGCTGCCGTCACTTCTCCATCCGGCAATTCCAGCACCAGGGACTTTTTGAAGTCATTATACCGCTTCCGCTCCGAGTCCGACAAATTCACCTCAGAACGGACGTTCACCAAATCCGGCATCTGCAAATAGTCTGTGGCCTTCATGGACACGGTGATGTCCGAAATCTTTTTGTAAATGGCGTCCTCCGCTCCCGGCAGGGGCTTGTAGGAAAACACCACCATCCCGTTCCGCTTGTCCGGCTGGAAATAGGTGTTCCGGTACTGGCTGATGTATCTCCCCAGCCGCTCTCCCATGTCCAGGAGCCGGAATTCCGCCCACAGGTCCATGAGACCGTTGCCGCTGGGTGTCCCGGTAAGGCCCACGATCCGTTTCACCTTGGGCCGCAGGGCCTTCATGGCTTTGAACCGCTGGGCCTGCTGGTTCTTGAAAGAAGAAAGTTCATCCAGGACCACCATGTCAAAATCCAGCCGGCAGTTCTTGCAAAGCCACACCAGGTTCTCCCGGTTCACGATGTAAAGGTCTGCCGGTTTCTGGAGGGCCCGCCTCCGTTCCGTCACGGTGCCATTCACGATGGAATAGGTCAGATTATGAAGATGCTCCCAGTGATTCACTTCAGCCTGCCACACGTTGCAAACTCGAAGAGGACATACGACAAGGACCCTATGGATGGTGAACTCATCAAACATCAGGTCATTAATAGCCGTCAGGGTCGTCACCGTCTTGCCGAACCTAAGCCCATATCCAGCAGGAGAGCCGTCACCGGGTGGGTCTTGATGTACTCGATGGCGTATTTCTGGTACGCATGGGGTATGAACTTCATTGGGCATCACCTCCTTCCGCGATTTGCTGCAGCAGCCCCGGGATATCTTCCAGAGAATCTAGGACGAACACCTGGAACCCCAGCTCCCGAAGCATTTCATGCCGTTTCACCTGCAGGACCCGTGGTTTCTTCCCGGGGGCCTTCACTTCCACAAAGGCCAGCTTCCCACCAGGAAGAAGGAGCAGCCGGTCCGGCATGCCGGAAAAGGAAGGGGAAACGAACTTCACAGCCAGTCCGCCTTTCTTCCTCGTTTCCGTCACCAGCTTCAGTTCTATTTGCTTTTCACTCTTCATGATTCACCTCCGGTATCGGGTCAACAAGATTAAATGCGGCATAGGCAGCGGAGAGGAAGTTTGTGATAGGCTTCTCCTTATAGTTCCAGACGAGCTGGCCGCGGCACTTTACGCCGAGATGTTTTGGATTGCGGCGGCTGCGTCCAATGAGAATCTGCTCTCCGTGATAAGTGAGACGCCAGCCATGCGTGGTCTGCTCCCATTTGCGTCCTGGAAAACTGCGTTTCCGTTTGGAACGGTTCCGCATAAGCCGTTCCCGTTCCCTGGCGGCAAGGATATCCCCTTCCATGATTCCGGCGCAGATGCAGCCAACGGCTACATCCTCAAAGTAGTCAGGATGCCCCATTACATGCACAAACCGTACCTTCCTGCAGCCGCAGAGCTCACAGGTGTGAAGCGGCGCCTCCATGTCATCTTCTCGTACATCATAAACTTCCTGGCAATGCCATCCTGAGAGCGGTGCTCCCCATTCGCGTAATATTTTCTGGCTGCGGGCAAAATAACTTTTGTCCTTTCTGCCATCAGCCATTTTTTCCTCTGATTCATCACCCATAGTGTTAAAACCCCCGTATTTTCTGGCTTTCCGGGTTTTGTCCATTTTGTCTGTTTTGTCCCTAAATAAATATTTTTATATTTTTTAGTAGAATAATATATAGAGTAAGTAAGTAAGTACTTTTTACTTTTTTATAGTTTTCGGACAAAAAGGACAAAGCCGGAAACCCGCATGGTGCCTGCTCTGAGACTGACCACAAAAATCAGGACAACCTCAGGACAAAAGGACAGAACCCAGTCAATGCTCCTTCAACCAGGGGTTGATGGCATATTTGGGCAGTGGTGGCCTGCCTGTGCCTGTGTATTTCTGCGGTTTTTGCATGATGTACCCGTAATCCTCAAGGAAGTCCAGAACCGGCTGGATGCTGTCCACGGTCTTAAACCTCCGGCACATGCGCATAGCTTCCCGCCTGTCAAAGGCGGTGAGACGCCGCTCCCTGATTTTCTGGAGGATCAGGTTCCCGTTCTCGTACATGTCATTTTCCGGCAGGACGGAATAGGCGGCCTGTGCATGGTTGAGATAATATTTCCCAAGACGTATCGCATCCGACATGGTTTTCCCGGTGACGGACAAGGCATCCTGCACCATAAGAAAGTCATGGCTTTGGTAAACGGAAGCCCTGCAAAGGAGTCCGGATATGCGCAGTACATTGCCGACAAGCTTTCCGGCCCAGTCAGCCATTTCTGCATAGTCGTTTGTGAGCTTCGGCTCCAGCCAGTTTGCGAATGCTTCAAGCTCCCTGTCCGCTTCCGGAGAGAGTGTGATGGTCTGCGGTTTTTCCGGATACTCATCTTCCAGGAGATTCACCACAAGTTGTTCATAGCCGCGGTAGGTTTCGTCCGTCACAGCTTTACTCCGATACTTTCTTTTTCCCACTGACGAGACTGGCATGCTGTACAGGAACCTCGCCGTAAGACCGCGTCCCCGGAATGTGGTGTTGCTCAATACGGATGAGACCACGTTCGGCTGTGCCATCAGGAGGATCGTCAGTGCCGGATCCATAATGCTTTCACTCTCGCGCCCGATACGGTCCACTCGAATTGTATCTCCGGAGTACCCCTTCAGCATGACATCGATATTGACCGTCTTCGTATAGATACCGGAGAGGGTGTCGAAAATACCTCCTTCACTGGAAATGAGAGCTGCATGGCCGTGATTTTTGGCAATGACGGCTACCAGTTTTTCCGTGGTGATGTCGTCCACATAAAGCTGCATGGGGCTTACTTCCTCAAAGTCAGCGGCCTCTTGTGCGATACGTTTCAGTTCTTCCGGTTTGGCATTTCCCTTGGCGACCTTGTCTTCGACTGCCTTCTGTCTGCGTTCCAGGACACGTTTCTGCATCTTCCCAGCCTCCACCGCAGCGGCATTCTGTTTGTTGTACTCGGTCTCGTAATCGTTGACCGGCTGCAGCATGAGATGCAGGACGGATGACTTTCTTTCGGACGGCGGGGCAATCACAATCACATAAGTGTTGAGCGGCTCCACCCAGCCATGCTTTCCCTGGATCCGGTATTTCTTCTGCAGACAGGTCGAAAGTACGGAAAGTACGATGCTCCCCGCCATATCCACAGGTGTCTGTGTGCTTTCCGCTACGGCCCTCACATAATCAGCAATCGGCTGCGGCAGCGCATCCACCGGGAATGGAGCCATTGTGAAACGTGATAATGGCAGTGGCTCGCTCCATCCGGGATAGGGGTTGTTGTATTCCTGCGGACTGACATACCCTTCGCTTTGCTGGATCTTGCTCCTGAAGAACTTCAGGGCACTTTTCCAGATGGTCCCCAGTTCCTTCTCCGGCAGGGGCGGGTCGCACTTTTCTGCCCTTTCCAAGAAGGCTTTATAGGCCTTGTCTGTATCTCCATACCGCTTCAGCACCCGGCCGGCAAAGTGGGACATGGCATTGTTGCGGCTGCCTTCCGGGATGGAGGTCCCGGTATAGAAAGGAGCTTCCGTCTGGCTGGGTTCTGCAGGTTCCAGTCCGGCCAAAAATTCCGTAATGGTTTGCGCCCCTTCCTGCCAGAAGATAGCTTCCGGCACCACTTCCGTGCCATACAGGAACCGGGCAGAGTCCAGGGCCTGGCCGTCGAAAAAGGGGAACGCTTCCCGGATTCCCTGCTTCAGAGCCGTATAGGCTTTTTCGTCCTGCACTTCGGTGATGGGAAAATACGCATGAAACCGGGGCCGGGCTTTCCGGCCGTCTTTGGCTTTCCCATTATTCCGGGAAGGGACGATGGCCACAGCCACATTCGGCAGCATGGTGAGGAGCTTTTCCCCCGTCACCCACTCTTCCGGGTTCTCCGTGTGGTCGTTGTCGCAATCCATCACTGCCACATCGGACCAGAGGAAATTGTCCCGGCTCCGGTAGCTGTTCTTGTAGACGGCGCAGACATGGTCGAAGGCTGCCGCCTCCTTCAAATCCTGGGCATCCTGGATCTCCCGTTTCTGGGGATACCGGCAGTTGGCTTCCCGGCCGGTGCAGGATGCGGTAAACAAAGTAAATTTCAACTAAATCACCTCATAGATGTACTTGATGGGTTTCCCTTTTTTCCGGGCCTGCCGGATCTCCAGTTCCATCCCGGGGGAGATGGTTTCTCCAAAGACCCAGAGTTCCGCGCACTTGGAGAGGAGCGCCAGCCCCATGAAAAGGGCCAGGTCCCGTTCTGTCCTTTCGTCCAGGAACTGGGGCAGGAGCAGATGGGGAGCTAAGGGGATGCACCCCTGGTCTGCGGCATACCGGCAGCAGCGCCGGGCCCGCAGGATGTTTCGTTCCATGTCCCCCGCGTAAGGTGAACAGACGTACACGATGGGCCGGAAGGGGAACCGGGGTGGTTCCGTATTCCGGATGGCCTGGTACGCCGTGGGATCCGGGTAGTGCTCTGCGTTATGCTTCAGGTCTTTTTCCACTTTGCACCTCCATCATTTCCCGGGAACAGTCTTCGCACATGACCGATGTGCCAAACAGGTCACCCCGGCCATCCCCCAGCACGTCTTCCAGGTTCACTGAGACCTCCCTGCCGCAGACCGGGCAATGGCAGAACACGTTCTCGTCGTTGATTTCCACCTTCACTTCCAGTGCCTCGTTGATAGTTTCCTTCACATAAAACATTCTGGACCCTCCTTTAAAACAAACAGCGGATTCCGTTCCGCTACATGGATAGGAGAAGATTTTTCTTCTCTACCTGTAACAGGACAGAACCCGCTGGGGTAAGTACCGAAATTTAAAATTATTTCTTAATCCTTCTGGTAAAACTCACATTCATAACCATCTGCCCGCAGCACGAGCCCTTCTGCCCAAGGCGGGGTCCGGCCCATCTGCTTACAGATGGCATCCACGCTCATATCCTTTCTGCACTCGATGATCAGTTCATCATGGACGTGCCCCACAATAGCACAGTGCCGCAGGGTCTGCATGGCGTAGCAGAGGATGTCCCGGGCCGTTCCCTGGACAATGTTTTCCACGAACTTCGGCCCGTAGCTTTCCAGCCGCTCCCATTTCTTTGTTGCACCGATGCCTTCATAGGTTACGGATTCCCCGCCAAACTTGTTCTCCCCGATCCGGGGCTTCACATAGGAAAGCCGCCGCCCGCTGGGGAGTTCGATGAACAGCATGCCGCTCTTGCAGAAGAAGTAGAGATTGTTGATCTGGACCGGAATCCGCCGCTTGATGGCCGTCTTCACAGCCCCATCCACCTGCCACCAGAAATCCACGATGTGGGGATTGGCGGCTCTCCAGGATTGGACCAGGGGCCCCAGTTCCTCTTCCGGGATCCCCATATCCATGGCCCCCATGGCCTTCAAGGCACCCACAGAGCCGCCATAGCTACATGCCAATTCTGCCACCTTCCCCTTTTGGCGCAAGTCCCCATTCACCCCGTGTTTCACCACGGGCACCCCAAACATCTGGCTGGCCGTTGAGCAGTAGATATCCTTCCCGGCTGCAAAGGCTGCGGACTTCCACTTCTCCCCGGCTAGCCACGAAATGACCCTCGCCTCAATGGCTGAGAAGTCCGAAACCACAAACTTCATCCCCTCACGGGGCACAAAGGCGGTTCGGATCAGCTGGGACAGGACATCCGGCACAGAATCGTAAAGCAAATCCAAGGCCTCGTAGTTTCCCTGGCGCACCAGCTCCCGGGCTTCGGAAAGGTCCGGTATGGTGTTTCTCACGAGATTTTGCAATTGTATGAGTCTGCCCGAAAACCGTCCAGTACGGTTCGCCCCGTAGAACTGGAACATGCCTCTCGCTCGCCTGTCTTCGCAGACTGCGTTCTCCATGGCCTGGTACTTCTTCACAGAAGACTTGGCCAGCTTCTGCCGGAGCTGCAGCACACTTTTTAACGGCTCCTGGGCCGTTTTTAGCATCTCCTTCACCTGCTTCTTCCCCAGGGAGACCGTCTTCAGACCATAGGCTTCGAGCCATCCCAGCATCTGGAGGACGGAATTGGGATTCTCCAGGCCGGTCTTTTCCTTCAGAGCGGCCATCAGGCTCTCCCGGCTTTTGGCATCCATGGCCACTGCCTGCCGGGCCAGTTCCAGATCAATGGCAATCCCCCGGTCGTTGATTTCCTGGTCCTGGTGGTATTCCTCCCATACCTGGTCTGGCACAGGATACTTTTGCAGCCTTTCCTGGATGGCCATTTCCACTCCCACATCCCGCTTGTTGTAGCTCTTGAAGATATTCCACTTGTCCGGGGCATGCTGGGGCAAGTTCCGGGTCCGGCCCCCGTTGGTTTTGGTCTCCTTGCAGGGAACGCAGAAATAACGGATCAGATCCCGCCCTTCCTTCATCTTCTGGTTGTCCAGATTCAGCACCGCTCCCACTCCCTCCAGGGATAGGGGCAGCCCCATATAAGCGGACCAGACCATGGAGCATTTCCAGCCGGCCGGGTTCAGGAACCGGGCACACTCTTGAGACAGGGGATGATGATCATGGAAGGGATCCAGGCTCCTTCCCAGGTCCGTAAGATACCGGGACAGACACACCCGTTCGAAATTGGCATTGAAGGCCCACTTGGTGATGGAGTCATCTGTCAGGGCCTCCAGGATTTCTTCCGGGATGGTTTCCCCCTGGGCCAGATCGATGACCTGCACTTCCCCGCCATCCACTGCATAGCCAAAAAGGAGGATGGCAAAATCCGGGGATTCCGTATATTTATACACCCCACATTTGGCCAGGTTCACGCTGCTGTATGTTTCCAGATCCAATGATAGAGTTCTCATAAGTTTCTCCTTATAAAAAAGGTGGCGGTTTACATTCCGCCACCTTGTGCATTAAGAAAGGAAATCGTCATCGTCCGCCGTGGCGAAGTCGTCTTCTGCCCGGGGCTTGCCGCCCAGAGGCTCCCCGTCCCGGATCTTCTGCAGGTTGTTCAGGCTGCAGGCGATGCCTTTGTTCCCGTTGCTGTTGAAGGCATAGAAGCTGACGGACGCCCGGCCATAGACCCCGCTGTACACTTCGGACCGTTCCAGGATGTGCTGGCACTTGGCATCCACGATCCCTGGCTGGGTGGCGGAATTGGCGTTGATGAAGAAGCTGTCTTTGTAGGCATCATCTCCAGGGCGTTCCAGGTCCCCGTCCCGCAGCGGGGTCTTGATGGCTTCCAGGGCCGGAACTACCCGGCCGTTCCCCTTCAGCTTCCCTTCCCCTTCCTGGTAGGCTGCCTTGATGGCCGCCCGGATCTTCTCCACGGTTTTGGCATCGGATTTGGGGATGATCAGGCTCACGCTGTATTTGGGCGTGCCCCCGTTGATGGACTTGGGTTCCCACACATTGGCATAACTCCAACGGGTATTGACCCCGGTGATTACTTTACACGGATTCACATAATTCTTAGACATATTTTTGTCCTCCTTCATTTTCAAAATCTTCGGCTGCGGTATGCATGGCCGGCCGTTTGTCGGTTTCCGGTACCAGCACCGGTTTCCCCTGTGGCTTTTCAATCAGACCCGCCAGCAGTTCATCGAACCTGCGCTTTCCCAACAGCCTGGTAAGTGCCGTAATGCCCATGAGCTTCTTCTCATAGGGGGAATACCCGGCTTCTTCCACTTTGGCGGCCACCGCTTCGTCACTGACATACCGGCGGTTGGACCTGCCTTCCACCAGTTTCCACCCTGCCCACTTCTTGCCGGAAAGGGCCTGCTGCAGGGCATAGTCCTTCATGTCCCCCACCCAGCTCACCAGTTCATCGGCTTTGGCCAGGACGGCTTCCACTTCCCGGTCTTCCAGGGTGGAGGGCATGGCAAAGTCGTATTTGGCCAGTTCCAGGTTGTATTCTGCCCGTTTCCGGCAGGTTGCCCGGATCTTGCAGAACCGGCAGTGGTCTCCGGCCTTGTACTCCCCTTTCCCCTGGGCCGCCAGTTCCGCCGTGGGCTTTAGCACCGTATCCGCCCACTGGAGCAGTTCTTCCTTGGTCAGTGTGCAGGTGCTCACGTTCTCCCGCCTGGGCTGGAAGATGGTCATGGACACCTGGCGGATATCGTAGATCCCGTCAAAAAGCTCCAGGGCCCCCAGGGCATAACACATCATCTGGGGATTCTTCTCCGCCTCCACCAGCACTCCCAGCCCGTGCTTGTAGTCGATGACGGTGAGGGTATCGTCCGCTACGATCAGGCAGTCCCCGGTCCCAAACCCTTCTGGCACCCACCGGGAAAAGTCCAGTCTCTGTTCCACTAGCACCAGGGGATCCTTACAGACGGTTTTGGCGGCAGCCAGGCTCTCCAGCACAAACTGGGCATAGGCATCGGTGCATTCGGCCATTTCTTCATCGAAGGTGGTGAGGGACTTTGTGGGGTTCGTCACCTTCTCCCCCAGGGCCTTCTTCACCTTGTATTCGCACAGGGCATGGGCCTCCGTCCCCTGTTTGGCAAAGTCGCTCTGCACATCCGGCAGTTTGGCACACTCCAAAGCAGAAGGCGGACAGGCCAGCCAGCGGTAACTGGACGAAGCGGAAAGCACCGCATGGTTACCCGGCATGGCCCATCACCTCCAGGTCTTGGAGAAAGGCCCCGTACTTCTCCGGATCCATGGTGGACAGCTTGTCGGCCCCATACTTCTGGATCAACTGGCGGACTTCCTCTGTAAATCCCTGCCGGGACTTATCTGCCGCCACCTTCCGCACTTCTTCCAGGGTGAGAGTTGGGGGCTCCGGCTCTTTCTTGGGAACCTCTGGAGCAGGCACCTCCAGGGATGCCGCAATCTTTACCAGGGCGGCCCCACATTTTTTCAATTCCGCGGCCAATCCGGCCAATTCTTTGTTTGTCATACCAGTTGACTCCTTTCGTTTTTCTTCTGCAGTTTCAGGATGGTTTTGGCGGTCCGTTCCGCGGTTTCGCTGATTTTCAGCAGCACCCCGGCCAGTTCCCGGTCCAAAATCCGGTTCCGCTCCCGAAGGCGTCCTTCCTTTTTCATGGGTTTTCCTCCTCTCTCAAGGGCTCTTCTTTCACCCTTCACTAGTAACAGGACAAAAGGCCCGGGGATAAGTACCCATTTTTAAAAAAAGTTTTACCGATAGGCTTCCAGATGCTTCCGCAGCTCCGCCAGAAGCCGGTGCTTCCGTTTGTTGACCCCCTTCTGGGAAAGACCCACTTCCCGGCCTATGGCTGCTTCGCTGATTCCATAAGAAAACATCTCCAGGATGGTCCGGTCCAGTTCTTCCAGTTGGGCCAGTTCCCGCCGCAGGGCTTCCAGCAGTTCCTCTTTTTCCAGGATCTCTTCCAGCCCCGCCTGGACCGTTTCTTCCAGAAAGCCATATTCCGTTTCCTGCAGCTGCTCGTAGGATACAGGCGTATCCCAGCCCTGGAGGGTCTTGCTCGCCTCCTGCTTTTTGCGTTTTTCCGCCAGCCGCTGCTGCCGTTTGTCCTCCTTCCACTCCGGCCGCATGTAGGCCTCATACTGTTCCTTTGTAGCCGGGATGAGGATGGTACGGACCTTCCGGTTCCCGATTTTGGACCACATCCGTGGTGCCTCTTCATATTCCTTCGTAATGATGGTTCCCTCCTTCACTTCCAGGGGAATAAAATACTGCTCTTTGACTCTGGTTGTCTTCTGATTGACCATGTGCGGACTCCTTCGCAAAATGCGAAGCGAAGATCCACACAGGCAGCCTGT
>ERZ507066.125-NODE-125-length-34681-cov-5.66814_pt1 | contig 34681 bp, 30 predicted proteins | sample MGYA00512866_ERZ507066 | MGnify/ENA metagenome assembly ERZ507066
ATTGTTCTCGTTCACGCGCCTCACTCGCGCCCCACTCTCACCCCGCTGCCAACCCCGCGTGGCACAATAGCACTATGACTGAAACCTCAAAGCCGTATGTTCTTATCGTGCAGCACGCGCAGTGGGAACGCCCTGGTCATATCCAGGACAGTTTGGAAGAAGCCGGCATCCCTACACGTGTTATCTCGATGCTCAACGAGAAAAAGCCCGATCTGCCCGAGCCCGAGGAATACTGCGGCGTTGTGCTTATGGGCGGACCGATGGGTGCGCTCGACTTCGACGAGTATCCGGGACTTAAGGCTGAACAGAAAATTGTGAAGGCGGCGGTTCAAGAGCATAAGCCGGTGCTGGGCGTGTGTTTGGGGCATCAGATTATTGCTGCTGCTTTGGGGGGCAAGCTGAAGAAAGGCAAAGAACCTGAGATTGGTTTTGCGCATATTGACCGCGTTAATCGTCATGATTTCGCGCCGATGGATTCTGCAGGCACAACCGTTTTACACTGGCATAATGACGTAGTTTCTGCTCCGGAAGGCGCAATAGTTATTGCGAAAAGCGATGCCACGAAAGTTCAAGCCTTTGCCTACGGTTCAGCGCTCGGCTTGCAGTACCATTTAGAGGTTTCGCCAACTATTTTGGAGCAATGGTTGGAGCAGCCAGAAATGATTAAAGGGCTGAAGAAGTCTCAGATAAAGAAGATTCGCGAGGACTTCCGCGAAAATGAAGCCACGCTGCATCGCGTGGCCGATACCGTTTTTTCCTCGTTCGCGGCTCGCTGCGCAAGTTTTTCGCGCGTTCTGCAGGAGAACGCTTAATAATTTTTTAGACTGGAGATTTTGTTCGTGCCTGTTCATGACATTGGCTTAGAAAACGTATCCCTCGATTTTGCGACAAAAACCATTTTCCGTGATGTAACGCTCGGCGTTGTCGAAGGCGACCGCATTGGTATCGTGGGTAAAAATGGTGACGGTAAGTCCACTTTGTTACGCATTTTAGCGGGACTTCAGCCAGTTGACTCTGGGCGCGTAACTAAGCGCGGCGGTTTAAGTTTAGGCGTGCTCAATCAACGCGACAGTTTAGACGATAACGCAACCGTTGTGCAGGCTGCTTTAGAGGGTCGCGAAGAGTATGAGTGGGCAGCGGATGCCTCGTCGCGAGCAATAGTAGAAACGCTTTTGCTCGATATTCCTTTAGACACGCTTGTGGGAACTCTTTCGGGTGGTCAGCGTCGCCGCGTTGATTTAGCGCGCTTACTGCTGCATGATTGGGATATTTTAGTGCTTGACGAGCCAACCAATCATCTGGATATGCCTACGATTCACTGGCTTGCGGCACACTTAAAAAGTCGATGGTCTGCCAATGCGGGCGCTCTGCTCGTCGTAACGCACGACCGTTGGTTCCTCGACGAAGTTTGCACGCGCATGTGGGAAGTGCATGACGGAATCATTGATCCTTTCGAAGGCGGATACTCTGCCTACATGATGCAGCGCGTAGAGCGCGAACGTCAGGCAGATGTAGCCGAAACGAAGCGCAGAAACTTAGCGCGTAAAGAGTTAGCATGGCTTACTCGCGGTGCTCGTGCTCGCTCAACAAAGCAGAAGTTCCATGTAAAAACTGCGCAAGAGCTGATTGCCGACGTTCCTGAACCTCGTAACGTTGTCGAGCTGAAAGCTATGGCTACTTCCCGTTTGGGTAAGCAGGTAGTCGATTTAATTGACGTAACGCAAGTCTATGAGCAGAGAGAAGTGGAACAGACACCTCAATCTGTCAGTGTTGACATTACGCAAGACAGCGAAAGTGGAGCGGCAGTAACGCGCACGGTTACTGGAAAGCGCATCCTCGATAACGTCACGTGGCTGATTGGCCCTGGCGATCGTTTCGGCATTGTGGGTGCTAATGGTGTTGGAAAATCAACGCTTCTCAAGATTATTGACGGCAGTTTAGTGCCTACTGCGGGGCACGTAAATATTGGTAAAACCGTTAAGTTTGCTGTGCTATCTCAGCGATTAGACGAGTTAGAGAAGCTCGGAAGGTACCGCGTAAAAGAAGTTTTGAGCCGTTATAAGCCAAGCTATATTGTTGATGGAAAAGAAACAACTCCTGGTCAGCTTATGGAGCGTTTAGGTTTTTCTGCAGCACAACTGATGACTCCTATAGCAGATTTATCCGGCGGTCAGAAACGTCGAATGCAGTTGCTGTTAATTCTGCTCGATGAGCCGAATGTGCTGATTATGGATGAGCCGGGCAACGATTTAGATACCGACATGCTCACAATTATGGAAGATTTACTCGATACCTGGCCAGGTACTTTGATTGTTGTTTCTCATGATGCGTATCTGCTAGAGCGCGTTACGGATCACCAGTTTGCTATTTTTGACGGTAAAATCCGTCATTTGCCAGGCGGCGTAGACGATTACTTCGCTTTATTAGAGGGCAAAGAGATTGTTGATAATCCTATTTCGGGCGGCATAGTGAGCACAGGTAATGAGTCCGTGCTTACTTCTGCAGGCGTTCAGACGCAATCATCACATACTGCTGACGATAAAGCGGCGCGTATTGCTAAACGTGAAGCTTCCAAGCGTATGAGTGCTATCGAACGGAAAATCGCTAAACTGCAGGACGAGCAAAAGCAGCTTGAAGAGCAAATGGCTGCGCACAATCCAAGCGATTTTGTGGGGCTGAACGAGATAAACATGCAGGTTGAAGCTGTGCGCTCACACATTGACGAGCTGGAAATGGAATGGCTCGAAAAGAGCGAGATTGTAGAGGGATAGGGCAGGCGTTCTGGTTAATAACGAGTTCCGTAGAAGAAATATTTCTCAGCAACTGAATCATAAAAAATAACCAGAAGGCTCTCATCCTTAATCGTTATTTTCTGATAAAGGATATGAGAACTTTCGGGCTGTGCATCAGAGATGTGAAAGGCTGTATTAACGTCTTTAACCAACTGAGAGACACGTGTATCTGAGGTATTTTTCAGCGGAGTAAAATTCGCAGTATTTACCAAGCCTGTGGAGCTACCTTTGTGTGCATTCAAGGTGCCATATGATAAACGACCGTCCCAATCTGGTTGTGTGCGAAAAGAATTAATCTTGACGGTCGAAGGTATTTTTACTCCAAAAGTATCGGTGATGTAGTGCAGCGGTGAATTCGACTGCACGATTGCTAGCGTAATAATGCCTGCCAAAGCAATGAGGATTCCAAGGAGTGCTAGGGCGAGCCACGATTTTTTCATTGCTGAACCTTAAATTAAAAGCTGAATGGAGTGATTTTTCGAGAGGAAGCAGGAAAGCGCTGTATTCAATTATTTTCTATTAATATTTTAATCAATTGCGCGCGGAGGACTTGCGAACAGCGTGCACGGCGAGGTGTTCGCATTGGTCTAGCTGAGGCTTGATTGTGTGGAGGCAGAGGAGACACGGTTTTCAGCAAGCTATATGGGCAGATTTGAGCTTATAAACATGCTGTGTATGTCAATCTGTTTTGTAGCGTATGACGTGTTGAATGTGTCTTGTCTCATAACCGTGCCCGTTATACCGCTCGCCCCGCGCCAACTTGCCCGATATACCTAGCGCACGATACACTAAAACCATTGGGCACGGTGCCCAAAATGTTGCGATTATTAACTTACATGGTAGAAAGACCATAATGGCAACCCTCGCAAAGAATCTCAGGCGTTGCAGTTTAAGCGCGCTCGCCGTGATAATTTCATTTTCTGTCTTGATGGGTTATTCCTCACATACTGCTCATGCAAGTTCTATGGAATACAAAGATCAAGATCTCTCCATTGAACGTGGACATGTTGATGTTTTCTATCCGTTTATTCAAGGTGGAAAACTACTGCAGGGATTGGAATATGGCAATACGCTGTACAATCCCAACCGCTCAACGATTACAGTTCCAGTAACGGCATATAGCGAAAAAGATTTAGGTCATCCTGAACTAAAATACGATACGAGTTATGGCTACTGGTTCTTGGATCAATCTCAAAGCGATATGAATGTTGCTCCTTATCCTGGTTGGGATACAGGAGAAGGTCGCGACGCTGTAGGCGCTCGCACCAGTCATGACGCAACAGCTGACATTGTTGTCACCCGCGTAAGCGCTCCTGAAGATGGAAAAGTTTTAATTTTCGATTCAGGTGAGATGGGTGGAGCTGTTAAATCTTTTGAAAAAGATGACAAAGATGATACGGAAGAAGAAGGCAGTCGCTTTGCTATGCCGGGAATCCTACATCAGGATTCACTGTCTCATCAGCACGCTAACTGGATGTTTACTGCTGCCGGTACGTATCATTTAGATGTTAAAACGATTATTACCTCTAAAACAACGGGTAAATCCGTAAGTACTGGAGTGGTGCGCTACACTTTCATCGTCAAAGATAATACGGGCAAAGTGTATTCAGATGAAGACAATATCGTTACTGAACTGAGTAAGGTTCCATCTTCTCAGCCAGATAATCCGTCCGAGCCAACACAGCCTACCGATAATCCTTCAAATCCAAGCTCTGAGTTTAAAATCCTCGGTAATCGCGATAAAGGCGCTCACGCTCATTTTCACTCGTATGAATACAGCGGTTTGAGCTTGTACGTTCCGCAAGACAGTATTCCTAAGGGAACACAGAACTTGGAATGGCGTTATGTGCGTGCAGATGAAAAGCCTGACGAAGGAACGACCTTATACGCGCGCAGTTTGGAGCTTCCTGCTGAGCCAGCGATGAACAATATGATGGTATATGTGCGCGCTTTAGACGGTCACGTGAATGAATTGGCATCGGCTAAAGCTCATATTGCTGTTGACGATCATGGTTCAGATATGCGTCCTGTTGTGCGTGCGATTGCTGATGAGCGCGTGTATAAGCCGGGCGAAACCGTTCATTTTACCTCGAAAATTTATAACCCTCGCGTGCCGACTGATGCTGAAGGATTGGGCTTGAGCAATCCTGTTGGTACGATAACGTCAATTGTTCAAAAGCGCGTATGGCTTATTAAGAAGAAGGGCGAAAAGACCTTCACAAAGATTGATATTCCTCGCGATACCGACGCTGGGGATGGGACACTTACCCGTCAGATTGACACGAATTACGATCTTGTTGTTGATGAGTCTATGGACGGCGCAACGGTGAGAGCTTCACTTGAGTTTGAGGATGGCACGCTATATCGCAACGAGAAATTTGATGATTTTGGCGATGTTATTTTGAGCGTAAAGTCTCAGACTCCTTCTAAGCCTGAGACTAAGCCTGAGACTAAGCCAGACAAAAAATCTGACTCCGCAGTTACGGTTCCACCAGCACCAGTTCCTACAGTCGTTCCTGGAGATGCTCCAAAGAACTCTGGCGTGTACGACACATCACACAGCGGTGCGGGTTTGTCGTCCAAAACCAATGCATTTACTGGTAATTCTGCCGCGGTAACACCTGCAACATTGAGTCCTCAGGTCTCAAACTTTGCTGCTCCAGCAAGCATTGGTGCAGGTGCTGGCTCCATTTTGTCAACAGGTGCGAGCGTTGCTGCTCCATCAGCTCAAGACGAGGATAATAAAGCGGAAGAAGCTGCCGGTCAGTCCACGCTGTTAGACGCGCAGGAGACATCCTACAAACCTCTTAAGGATAAGAAGAAGCAGAAAAATCATACTGTGGCAGCACAGAAGACGAATACTGCATCAATTCCGTGGGTTCTTATGGTGTCTGCAGGCGTATTAACTGTTGCTTTGTGCGCAATGGCAGTGGTTGCCACCATTCTCGTGGTCAAGCGTCGCATAGGGTAGTAAGGCATTATCTTTCACATTTTTCCAAGAATATAGCTCCTTGCGCGTGCAAGGAGCTTGGGGCTGTGTAAGCCCTCATATGCGAACAAATTTCAATTTTCTTAGTGTGAGCAAGGTATGCCTTCTTTTGCTATACCTTGTTTGCGGTAGTGAAGGACTTATTATGACTACTCGTAAGCGCATTGTGCTCTATGTAGCTGTGTTGTGTGCTGTCATCACATGCTTGTGTACAGGTATAAATCTCAATATTGCTCATGCCGATACGCAGAAAATACTTCTGCAAAAGGGCCATGCTGATTTTGGTCCAACGTTAAGCGAAGGCTCATGGAAGCTCAAAATCCGTGACGATACCGGCGATACTCCTGTATGGCGAAATCCTGATGATGTGGTGGTTGAAGTATCAGATAAAGCTATTATCGCCATGCCGAGCGATGCCGCATACAGCTTTATTGGCGCTCAAACAGGCGAAAAACTGTACGTTATTCCTCAAACTCAAAATCCTGAAGTCATGTGGCTGGGATGGAATACTCAAGAAAGTCAGGTAGTCAACGAACTGGCTGGTGGCGCTAACCTGAGCTTAGATAAGGTAGAAGGGCCAGGAAAGGTTCACGTTTACCTCGAAAATGGTAATCTTCAAGCTCCTCAGCAGCTGTGGAGCTCTGATGCTGCTATGCCTCAGAAAACGTGGATCGAAGCCAATACGCATACTCATGCGAACTGGGTTTTCTCTCAAAAGGGCATTTATCATCTTACTTTTACCATCTCTGGTCAGCTCAAAAACGGTCAGAGCGTTTCTCACACAGCAACGCTGAACTTTGCTGTTGGTTCGGGCGTAAAAGCTCAAGATGCTTTGCCTCAGAGTAACGCTGCGCAAGACGTGGAGCAGTCGGATGCTCAGGAAAGCGCTCAAACTGCTAATAACAGTGCTGCTGAGGTAACTACTCCTGAGAATAATTCCGAACGACTGTTAACAGTTATTGTTGCGTGTGCGGCTGTGATTGCTGTTGTGGCTCTTATCCTCATGATTATTGTGATGCGTTTTTCTGCGTCTGCAAAGAAAAAAGCGCTTGATGATTTCTCCAGTAAGAGCGAGGTAGAGGGAGAAAAGAACTGATGAGGCGAACAACAGTACGAGCATATGCGGGTGTGTGTGCCTGCTTATGTGCAGTGATGATGAGCATGACAGGTTTTGCGCATCCTCAGACAGCTGTTGCCAGTGAGAATGCGCAGGCTAATCTTGCGTTGTGCGATAACGCTCGCCGAGCAAATACGGACTCTGCAACATCGGCACAAGAATCTGCACAGATTCCTGCTTCTGTCAAATGCCGTGTGGGAGCTGTTCATGCAGATGCTTTCGCAGCTTATGTTGATGCTTCGGGCAAGATGGTTTTAGCCTCGCGTGCTGATGAGATTGATTCGCGCGCAGAGAACGGTGTGCGTTATGATCCGAGCCGTCTGATTTTTGTTGTGGACGATACTGCGAAAACAACTGTTGCGGCTACTTTAGATTCGCAATATGATTTTTTGCGCAAAGCTACGGTGAATAATGAGTTTTGGCAGATTCCGTTTTCTCGTCAGCCAGGAATGTTGTGGGCAGGATTCAGCAGTGAAGCGCTAACTGGTCAGGCTCAGGGGTCTTTGTTGCTGAATATGGAATCCATGTCTGGTCCGCAAGATGGTGCTGTGTATATGTGGACATGGGATGGAAGAAATGTTGTTCATCCTAAGATGGCATCTCCTAATGTTGCTGTTGCGGGCGCTCCAGCAGACCAAGGGCAGTGGTCTACTCAGCATCAGTTGGAGATTGGTCAGCATGAACATGTGCAGTGGGCGTTTACTCGTCCAGGAACATATGTGTTGACGATGAAAGCAACTGCGCAGATTAACGGACAGGTGCAAACTGCTGTTCAGGCGTACACTTTTCAGGTAGGTTCAGCTTCGTCGGCAGGGCAGGGCGAACACGGTGGGCAGGGCGAGCAGCCTTCTACTCCTTCTACGCCTTCGACGCCGGAGCAGCCAAGCACACCAAGCGCTCCAACTAACCCAGCTCCATCACAAAATTCTTCTGCCCAACAGAACTCTCCTACCCAACAGAACGCATGCCTCACGCTGGCAGATCTGAGAAATAGGGGACGCCAAGCCATGGTCATAGAGCATGGTCATGTGGATATTGCCGCATACACGCCTGTGGGTGGCGGTTTAGCTATGGCAGTTCAGGAAGATTCTACGGGTTCGCATGTGTTGCGCGATACATCTGGAGTAGTTTTCTGGGTGCACGGTTCGCAAGCGCGTAACGGTTCGGGATATTCTATTCCGCAGTCTGCGGTTGCGGGAGTTCCATGGTTGGGATGGAATAATCAGTCGATGAAACCACATTTGCCAGTATCTATGACCTTATTGCGTGTGCAAGGTCCTGGTTCAGTGCACGTATGGCTTCAAGGAAACTTGGGACAAGCAAATACCACCGTGGTTTCTACATCTGGCCCATACAGCTACACGATGATGCGCAATACGCATACTCATGCGAATTGGGATTTTAGTGCTCCTGGCTATTACACAGTAACTTTGGCTTATGCAGCATTGTCTGGCACAGTAACGCGCAATATTCATTTTGCTGTGGGAGATGTTGACCCGTGGAAGATGCCGATTGCCTGCACAGCTCAAGCTCAGTCTTCTGCTGGGCGAGGGGTGGCTCAGGCTGCAGCTACTAGCTCTGCCCACGGTTCTCGTGGAGGTCTGCCAGCTTTGAATTCAAACCTTGATGGTGATGCAATCGCCAACAATTCCGCCAAATTAGATGAGGAGAAGAAAGACGCTGAAAATGCTGACGGCAAGAACGCTTCAGATGAAAACTCTGCTTCAGCTCAGGCAATCCGCGCAGTCAAAGGAAAACAGAAGATGCCTTTACTCGCCGGAGTCTCTGAAAGCTCGCTGCCTCTTCTTGAGTGGATGATTATTACCTGCGCAGGCGTTATTTTAAGCGTGCTGTGCACATGTGCTGTTCTGCTCGTAAAAAGGAATGCTCATGCGTAAAGTTCTTCGTGCTCGCATTATGGTAGGTATGGCAGTCATTGTATCTCTTGCAATGAGCGCCGGTTTGTGCGCGGGATGCTCGCGCACAGCCGCTGTCTCGTCATCTGTTGCATGTTCAGCCCGTCGTAGCGACAAGATCTGCGTAGTAACGACAACGGGAGTTCTGCGCGACATGATTGCTCATGTTGCTGGAGATGCTGCAACCGTGGCATCAATCATTCCCGATAATGCAGACCCGCACTCCTACGAGCCAAGCCTTGCGTCAATCCGCAATATTGTGTATGCCGATATTGCTTTTAGTAACTATATGCTACTCGAAGAGCACAGCATTATTACTGCTTTGGATTCCAACGTTCGCAAAGGCGTGCCGAACGTTCAGTTAGCTGAGGAAAGCGTTAAAAACGCGGCGGATATTATTCCGATGATTGAAGACGTTTCACTTGATACGATTTGGTTGGGATTAGCCACGGAACGTGTGGAACGTTCTGTAACAGAAGGAACGCAAACGCAGGGCAGTGGAAATGCTGTGCATGCAGATATTTCGCGTTCTGACCAGATCCGCTTAACTGCTACGAAAGTGCAAGGTCCAGGAGATTTATTTGCCTATTTGACTGGAACTTTTGGCAATGTAGACGTTTACTTTAACTCTGCTGACGGTATTGATGCGCATGATTATGTTGATTTGCCAGCTGACGCTCATACGCATTTAAGTTGGGCGTTCTCCAAGCCGGGCGTATACAGTCTCGATATTCGCGCTGACCATTACAACGCACAAGGCGAAAAACTGCAGTCTTTAGGAAGCACACGCATCACTTTTGCCGTTGGCGTGAACGCTCTGCAGGTCGCGAAAAAACGCGGCGCATCAGTCGTGCTGAATCAAGGACATGCTGACCTTGCCTATAATATCGTGTCCCAAGATTTCTCTGTGCGAGCAGATGACGCGCAATCCTCGCGTAGCGCTACAAGACAGCGTACCTATTACGCGCCAAAAGAGGTTATCGTAGAAGTTCCGTCCCAAGCTATCAAAGAAATACCTGCAGGCGGCGGATACTCTTTCTTAGGGTCAAAAAAATCAAAAATCTATCAGCTCCCGCAAGCCGTACTCGGAAAGCACGTGCATGGCGATATTGACCCGCATTTGTGGCAGTCGGTGAGCAACGGTATTGCATACGTAAAAACTATTGCCGATCGTCTCACTCAAGTAGATCCAAAAAACGAGGCAACATACCGTCGCAACGCGGCGCAATATATTGAGGAGCTGATGGATGTGGACGATTACGTGCGTTCAACGATCGCTTCCATACCTGAGGAACGACGAAATCTCGTAACTACGCACGATGCTTTCGCGTATTTCGGCAAAGCGTATAACGTGAAAATTGCCGGCTTCGTAACGATTAACCCATCGAGTGAGCCGTCGATTCAAGATAGAAAACGTTTAGCGCAAACTTTGAGAGACCTTAAGATACCGGCTGTATTTTTGGAACCGAACCTTATTTCGCGTTCCTCTGTGCTGCAACAGATTGCGCACGATAACAATATACAGATTTGCCCGATTTATGGTGATGCTTTTGACGCGCACGTGCATTCGTATGCACAGATGATGCGTGAAAATGCGCGGTCGCTTAAGAAGTGTTTGGGGTGAGTGGCGGTGTTTTTGGTGATTGATGGTAGCGCGCAAGTGTGGAAAACGGAAGCTTGGAAGCGTGTAAGTGTTCGCGAGTGAGAAAGCTGAAAGCTTAGGCGTTGAAAGCGCGAGGAGGGTTTTATGAAAAAAGTTGAGAAGGAGCAGATGCTGGAGGAACGTGCTGTGCAGAACGTGGAAGAGCGGAGTATTAGCGCTGCGCACGTACCAAGCGCGCAGAGCGCGCAGTCGTCAAATGCGCAGAACTCGCAAGAGCGGTCTGTGCACGCGCAAGAGCAGCCTGTGCACGTGCCCGGCGTAGAAGTCAAAAATCTGCACGTATCTTTCGGACAAAATCACGTGGTTAATAACGTATCTTTCCGCGTGATGCCCGGCGATTTCGTGGGTCTGCTCGGCCCGAACGGAGCGGGAAAAACGACGCTTTTCCGCACAATTATGGGGCTGCAGAAGTCATGCGCTGGCGAGGTTCTGTTCCATACCGAGCATGACAAGCACTATCGCACGCGCTATGTGGGGTATGTGCCGCAACGTCATGATGTTGCGTGGGATTTTCCGATTTCCGTGCTCGACGTGGTGCTGATGGGTCGCATCCGCCACATCGGTTACGGCAGGCGCGCTCGCATAGAGGACTATCGTGCCGCACTCACCGCGCTGGAGCGCACGGGAATGCTTGGTTTTAAAGACCGCGTGATTGGTGAACTTTCGGGCGGTCAGCGTCAGCGCGTGCTCGTAGCGCGAGCGTTGGCAGGTCAGCCACATATTTTACTGCTCGATGAGCCGTTCACAGGCTTAGATATGCCGAGCCAAGAGCTGCTGACTGACCTCTTCCACAAGCTAACCGACGAAGGCGAGTCGATTATTATGAGCTCGCACGACATCGTGGGGTCGATTCAGTCCTGCTCACGCATTTTACTGTTTAACGGCTCGATAGTGGGAGACGATGTTCCGAGCGCTTTGACCGCAGCTCAATGGGCGCAAACCTTTAACATTCGCGAAGATTCCTCTCTTATCCGCTTGATTACGAAAGATATGAACCATGCTTAGTCCTCTTGATTTTCTTTTAGACTTAACCAATCCAGACCTGTGGTTTCTTCTTAAAGCGCTTATTGTTGCTTGCATGTCGAGCGTGATTTGCGGCGTAGTAGGATGCTACGTTGTGCTGCGCGGCATGGCTTTTATTGGAGATGCCGTGGCGCATTCCGTTTTCCCCGGTCTTGCCATCGCCTTTATTTTGCAAGGAAACCTTCTGATCGGTGGAGCGCTCGCAGGCATTATTACTGCGATTATTGTGGCGCTTTTTAGCCAAAACAGACGGTTGCGCGAAGACTCCTTTATTGGCATTTTCTTCGTTTCAGCTTTTGCCTTGGGTATCGTTATTATTTCTAAAGCCCAAGGGTACGCTGGATCGTTGGAATCATTCTTATTTGGGTCGATTACTGGTATACCTAATTCGGATATAGCAGTGATTGCTGTGACTGGGGTGCTTATTTTGAGTCTGCTCTTCGTGTTTCACAAAGAGCTTGTGTGCGTGTCGATGGATAGAGAAACGGCGGCGGCAAGCGGATTGCCTGTGCTATGGCTGGACGTAATGCTGTATGTGACGGTTGCTGTGGCTGTGGTGGCGTCGGTGCAGATTATTGGAAATGTGCTTGTGTTGGCGCTGTTGGTGGGGCCGGCGGCGACCGCGCGATTGTTGACCGACAAATTGACTGTGATGATGCTCTTGTCGCCGATTCTGGGATGTGTTGCCTCGGTGCTGGGAATGTACTTCTCGTGGAGTCTGGATTTGGCGACCGGTGGAACAATCGTGCTGGTGATTACAGGATTGTTCGTGATGGCTTGGATGTTTTCGCCGAAGCATGGGGCAGTGAAGAACCTTGTGCAGCGTGTGAGGCAAGGGTAGTGGGCGGTTGGCTAATTGACGTGACGTGATTGCGCGGAGTTGGGCAGTTGTTTGTTTGTGAGGGCGTTGTTTTGCTTGACTTTTCGAGCATACAACGCCCTTTTGCGTTGTATGGCGGCTCTTGGACTTAGAACAACATTTGGAAGGGTGTCAGGAATTTTGTGTAAATGGTTGGTTGCACTACGCTGATTTTTATTGTTTGTTTTTAGTGCTGGTTGGCTGACTATGCTTGCTGTGCGGGTTATGCCTGGTGTGAGACAGGATGCGTTCGACGTGTCTTGTCTCACCACATGCCGATTGGCAGAACTGAGATGTGTACACCCGCACTAAGTGCGTACAAGCCTTGTCACCCGTCAACAGCCACCTATCAAGCCCTCGTGTCGCTAAGGCAAATTCGCCAATAAAACCGCATACACAAAACCTGACACACTCAGGGATATTCATAATATCGGACACAAACGCATTGAGCTGCTCTTGATTTTTAGTCGAGGCAACTCGTTTTATGCATCTTCAAGAATCCGAAAAGTATTTCTATACTTGTTGTACATAACTTCTATACCTTGCGCCATCGTTCTTTCACGAGTTGGGTAATTATGTACGTCATCAGAGGCAAGAATATTCGCGATGCTAATCACCTTATTACGTGTACCATCATACGTGTTCTTCCAAGCACTCTTCTTTTCCCTATGTGAATACGCTACAAGATCAGAAGCTGTTAAAAACCCATATTTATCAGCAACCGCATCGACTATCTGGTTCATGTAAGAATCATTTTTTACCTGCATCGCAGGGCTGGTAATTATCAAATTTCCCCACTCATGGAAAGCGTAATACACTTCTGGCACAACAGATCCGTATTGCTGTGCTTGGATTTCAGAATCGTACAAGGGCTTACCAGTCTGCCGCAAGCTTTCCATCTGTGCAAAATATACGAGCTTATTCAAGGAAAGATTTGAAAGATACAAGCTTGGGTGACGCGCGATAAAAGTATTCGCAACATCTAACGCTGTTATTGACATTTATCTTCCCTCCTGAGCATAGAACCTTTTTAGAATAAGAACAGAATTACACATGGTTTCTAAAGACTGAGTCGTTCAGCTCCAGCTTTTCTTGCAATTTCCGTCATACCTTGTGCTCTCGCTACTGTATTCAAAATGTGGATAAGGGTAGTGGATCATCCATCTTGATGGCTTCGTTTAGGAAGATGGCAATGTCTTCTGATGTTTCTAAATGCGAACGTGCGTCAAATTTTCTTATGCTCAACATTGTTCGTTCTCTTTCATACCTTGTGGAAGATTTCCTTTCTCAAGTTATTGTTTCTTCAGATTTTAGTAGGGCTGTGTGTTCCGCTTGTAAGGCTGACAGTTGCACTTCGCTATCAGTTATATAGCAGGATTTAATGCTTTCATGATTGGTTTTTTGTGATGTTGTATCTTTTACGCACAAGCTCAAGGGCAAAACTTATCACACGATTAACCGAGTAGAACGAGCTATATCAAACCAAAACCTCGCTCAAATCCGGTGAATCAATAAAAGTCCCCTGAAGCTCCGTGAAAAATCGCCTCGTCCCGAACAGATTTACTCCCCAGATTTACTCCCGCGTCATTGTGCGCTATACTTAATATACTATGAGTGGTACACAGGTGTATCACTCATAAAATCAAGGGATATGTCGCGACGTTTCCTTAATCAACTATTCAATATCAACTATTCAATGGAGCAAGGAGAATAAGGAATGACTAAACAAACGGTCCATACATACGGCCGCCGACTCGCGGGTCTCGCTCTTGCGTGCGCTTTCAGTTTCGCGGGTTTACCTGCGGCAGTTACAGCACATGCTGCGCCAAACGAATCAACAGCAGTTCAAGCAGATATTAATGTTGAAAAAATCGAGGGTCTATCAAACGACTTCATTAAAGGCGCAGATGTTTCGACTGCAGTAGCTTTGGAAGATGCAGGTATTCAGTTCCGCAATGCACAAGGCAAGGTAGACGACATTTTTAACATTCTCAAAGAGGGTGGAACAAATTATGTGCGCGTCCGCGTATGGAATAACCCAGCCGATAAGCAGGGAAATACGTACGGAGCGGGCAAAACAGGTGTAGACATGGCTGTGCACGTGGGTAAACGAGCTACTGCGGTTGGCATGAAAGTTCTAGTTGATTTCCATTACTCTGATTTTTGGGCAGATCCCGGTAAATACAAGGCACCAAAAGCGTGGGACGGCATGAGCTTAGAAGAGAAGTCCGCTGCTTTAAGCGATTTTACGCAGAGCAGTTTACGCAAGTTTGTTGATGCTGGCGTAAATGTGGGCATGGTTCAGGTTGGCAATGAAATTAACGGTGGTACGGCTGGTGAAAAATCTGGTTCAGCTGCATATTTCGCTCTTTTGAAGGCAGGAAGTGCTGCTGTGCGCAAAGTCCTTCCGAATGCTTTGGTAGCAATTCACTACGCAAATCCTGAAAAAGGTTTAGTGAGATGGGCAAAAAACTTAGATGCCAACAAAGTCGATTATGACGTATTTGGTAGCTCATATTACCCAGCATGGCATGGAACAACGCAGAACCTTACTAAAGAGTTGAACGCAATTATTAACACTTATGGCAAGAAAGTTATGGTAGCTGAAACTTCGTGGAGTTATACCTTCGATGACCCTGATGGTGGCAATATGATTAAGAACACTCAAGGTATTGCTACGCCATACGATATTTCCGTGCAAGGTCAGGCGGATGAGATTCGCGATGTTGCTCAGACCGTACACAACCTCGATAAGAATGCGGGTTTGGGATTGTTCTGGTGGGAGCCTGCTTGGTTGCCGGTAACTCCTGACGCTCAGCATACCGAAGGCAATAACTATGTTTGGAACACCACAGGCGGCGGTTGGGCAACTCAATATGCTGCTGAGTATGATCCGGGAGCGCAGAACGAACAGTATGGCGGATCAGGTGTAGATAATCAGGCATGGTTTGACGATAACGGATACGTTCTTCCATCGCTCTATACGTACGCTTATTTGAGCACCGGAGCTGTATCATCGACTGTAACTCCTGAAAAACCTATTGAAGACGAGGCTGTGGAAACTGAGAAGCCATCAGAAGATACCCGAAACCTCGTTAAGAATCCAGACTTTGCGCAGGGTGAGGAGAGCTGGACGGTTAATAGTGAAGTTCCTACGCCAGGAGATGGGCAAACGGGAGTATGGATTGGTAAGACCAATAATGCTCTGCCTGCAGACGGTAATTCAATTAATTTTTGGAACGATACTGCGTTCTCTGGATACGTGACGCAACGCATTGAAGGGCTTCAGCCAGGTTCATACGTACTGTCGGCAGCTCTGTATGGTGGCGATAGTAACGATGGAACTGTCGCTCAGCTGATTGCAAGTACTTCAGTAAAGCCTGATTATGCTCAAAACTTCTCTTTTGAGGGCTGGCAGAAAGCCTCGCAACGTCAACTTGCGATTGACGTTGGGCAGGATGGTACCGCGACTGTAGGTTTCCGTATTGATTCGAAGAACGGTAAAGAATGGGGTTCAGTAAATGCTTTCCGTTTAGTTTCGACCGCTGACGCTACACAACCTGAAGAGCCTGCTGAGACTGAGGCGAAGCCAGAACCTGTAGGACCGTGGGTGCATGCAATTGATAAAACTGCGTTGACTGCCGCTCTTGAAAAAGCAAAAACTGTAGATACAAGCCTTTACGAAAAGGCTGGGGTTGATATTCTCAGTCTTGTTCGTGCTCATGCTCAGCGTGTGCTGGATTATAAGGATTCTGCAGATCGAGACGCTACTCAAGCATCAGTGGATGTTGCAACTCGTCTGCTTATGAACGCTGTGAATGCATTAGTAGCACTACCGAGCGAGGAAGAGCCTAAGCAGGAGACGTCTACTGATAAAGAGAATGCACAGATAGCGAGCTTTGCGACTCCACAGAACTCTCAAGCAACGAAGGCAAGGCTTGCTGCAACTGGTTCGTCTGTTGTTGCAACCTGGGTTCTTGCGTTTGGTCTTGTTCTTACTTCTGCAGGTGCTTTCTCTTTCCGAAAGATAACTCTTAAGTAAGAATAGTTAAAACTGTGGCAGAGTTTTTCTTCTCAGCCACGGTTTTTCTATACTCCATTAAACAGAAGCAATTTTGACCTAGAGTCCAGAAATTGAGATTAATTTTGCAGAAGAATCAAGTGGTATTCATGGTGAGGATGGGAATCCCATGCAATGTGGGACTCTGGTTTCAAACAGTCCTATAATATGAAATTCGCTGGCTATAGTATCTCGATAAAATCAGATGGAAAGACTACAGAGGTATTCTTCGGCACTCTCGTTGACAACTCAGTAAATGAATCACAAATGAAGTTTGTTCTCGATTCCTTAGATACTCAGGGCATCAAGGTCGATAATGATTACTTCTAAATTATCCTCTCAAAACAGTGGGGGCAGTTCAAAATGAACTGCCCCCACTGTTATATGCAGTCAGTTTTTACCGCTCGTTAATCTCCGAGCCGACTACTTTATCGCTCAAAGCGCGAGGTCCGCGGTTGACGGCTACCGATCCTGAGCGCACTAATTCAAGCACGCCGTAAGGGTGGAGTAAGCCGAGCAGAGCGTCGATTTTACCGGCAGCTCCGGTAGCTTCAATGGTGAGGCTTTGAGGGTGAACATCCACCACGCGCACGCGGAAGAGGTTCACAATCTCTAAGATGTCTGAACGGTTCTGTTCGGTGGCTGCCACTTTAATCAGCACGAGTTCGCGCTCAACTGTGTTGTCTGGGTCGAGTTCCACAATCTTGAGAACATGCAGCAGCTTATTGAGTTGCTTAATAATTTGCTCAAGAGGAGCTGGCTCCACCATGGCGGTGACGGTAATGCGTGAAATATCTTCGCGTTCGGTAGGAGACACCGATAGCGAGTCGATGTTAAACGAACGGCGTGCGAACAGCGAAGACACGCGAGCGAGCACACCCGGACGGTTTTCCACCAAAACAGACAAGGTGTGGCGGGTAGCTCCTGGCTGCAAAGAAAGATTATTAATAACCATTACAGATTCGACCTTTCTGCGCGAGCATTCTGAACGGCTTCTTCACTCTCAGCCTGAATGCGTGCGGTCTGTGCGGCAGCAGCTTCACGCTGCATTGCCACGTTCTTCAGAGGCTGTTCGCCTTCGCGATAGTTCACGTTGTCGTTCGAATTGCCAGCTGGAACCATTGGCCACACCATAGCATCCTTCCACACGCGGAAATCAATCAATACCGCGCGGTCGTTAATGCTGTTCGCAGTCTTAATGGCTTCTTCCGCTTCTTTCTGCGTGGTAGCGCGCAATCCGACGCAACCATAGGCTTCGGCCAGCTTTACGAAGTCTGGCACGTCGAAGAACTCTTCAGAACCGGTGTTGCCAGCGTGTTCGTCACCATCGTGAAGCATGGTTGCTGAGTAGTGCTCATCGAAGAACAGCGTCTGCCATTGGCGTACCATGCCATACACAGAATTGTTCAAAATGGCAATCTTAATAGGCGCATGCTCCTGGAACAGCGTAGCCATTTCCTGAGAAGTCATTTGGAAGGAGCCATCGCCATCGATAAGCCATACAGGCTTCTCACCATTAAAATCACGCTCGGATGCTACACGAGCACCCAAAGCTGCTGGCAGCCCATAGCCCATAGTTCCAGCGCCTGCAGAAGACAGCCACGAGCGAGGCTGAGTAAAATCAACCAACTGGCTCGCCCACATTTGGTGCTGACCTACGCCAGCCACCCAAATAGTGTTCTTGGCTGCTTCATCCGACAGCTTCTTGACCACCCACTGAGGCGAGAGGCTACCATCGGTAGGAATATCTTCCTGACGAGTGTAATCCGTTGGATAATTGTTACGCAACGAGTTGAGCAGATTCCACCAATCGCTCAAATCTACAGCGCCTTCAGCTTCCTGGAGAGCCTGAATTTCTGGAATCAAATCGTCCAAAACCTGCGCCACATCGCCCACAATCGGAACGTCTGGCTCGCGGTTCTTGCCGATCTCAGCCGGATCAATATCGATATGAATCACGCGCGCACGAGGAGCAAACTCAGACAGCTTACCGGTTACGCGGTCTGAGAAGCGCGAACCGATAGCGATGAGCAGATCCGAGTTCTGCACGGCACCCGTGCCGGCGATTGAACCGTGCATACCAATCATGCCGAGGTTATGCGGATCCTCATCCGAAACAATACCGCGCGCGTTCAGAGTTGTAACCACTGGAGCGTTGGTAATGTTCATGAGTTTGTCTACCTGAGCGGACGCGCCCGAACGCATTGCGCCACCGCCCACATACAAAACCGGGCGGAAAGACTGCTGAATCAAGCGAGCAGCCTGAGACAAAACCTTGCCATGCGCTTTCGTAGTTGGCGCGTAACCTGGCAAAATCATGCGCTGAGGCCAGGAATAGTACATATCGCCTGTCTGAGCGGAACGCGTTAAATCGATAACAACCGGACCAGGACGGCCAGTGGTAGCAATATGGAAAGCCTCAGTAATAACGCGCGGAATATCCTGCGCATTCGTTACCAGATACGAATGCTTGGCAATCGGGTAAGTAATGCCGACGGTATCGGTTTCCTGGAACGCATCCGTACCAATCTGATGCGCACCCACCTGACCAGTAATAACAACCAGTGGCACCGAATCCATCTGCGCGTTCATAATCGAGGTAATCGTGTTCGTCGCACCCGGACCAGACGTAACAATCGCCACGCCCGCCTTGCCCGTTGCCAGCGCGTACCCCTCAGCCGCATGACCAGCAGCCTGCTCGTGACGCGTAAGCACGAAACGGAACTTGGTGTCGTCGTTAATAACGTGGTAAACCGGCAAAATAGCGCCGCCTGGGATACCAAAGACGTCGGTGACGCCAATATCTTCCAAAGAACGTACAAGAGCCTGAGCTCCGGTCATTTTCTCGCCCTCAGGCACAGCTGATTCAGCGCTGTTTTTCGGCAGCGCGCTAAAAGCTTGTAAAGGTGTTGGCAATGCCATAGAAACCTCTTACGATAGTGTGTTCATTGTGTTCACTGTCCGTAACCGCTTGTGACGGTATGTTGCTTAATACTATCGTAAGAGGCAGGAAATACGCCCCTTTTTGTCCGCTATGTGTACGGCTATTATTTGTTTGTATTTTTTAATGCGTTTAGCGCTTTCCACGCATGCTCGGCAGCAATCATTTGCGCTTTACGTTTCGTTGACGCTTGACCGCTTCCTAAAGGCTGCGAGGTATCTATGCCCAGCTGTTTACTTTGTTCGTTTTCTTCAAGCTGTGCGTAGGCAGTAAAAACTTGAGCGAAGTCTGGACCGCCCACTTCCATGCGGTAGGTGAGTTCATTGATTTTTAGCTCGTGAGCGATTTTCATGAGAGAAGTTTTCCAGTCCAACGAAGGGCCTTCATGACTGACTTTTTCGAGAGATGCGTCGATGAGGCGATGAACAGTTTCGCGCGCGGCATCGATACCGTGCTCAATAAAGACAGCGCCAATTAAGGACTCAACAATATCGCATAAAATTGAGTCTTTATCTGCACCGCCGTCATCGGCTTCACCGTTACCAAGCAAAATCATCGGTCCGACGTTCAGCTCGTTACGTGCGATTGGCGCTAAAATCTGCTCAGATACTGCTTTTGCGCGGATTTTCGCCATCTGACCTTCAGAATAATCAGGATGCTGAGTGAACAGACTTTCCGTTACAACCAGTTCGAGCACAGCGTCGCCCAGAAACTCTAAACGTTCGTAGCTGACCGTTCCCTCATGCTCGTGCGTAAACGAGCGGTGGGTGAGAGCTTCTACTAAATGCTCAGGAGTGAGCGTATGACCTAGTTTTGCGAAAAGATTTTCCGCAAAACTGCTGACGGGAGCGCTGTGATTGTTATGGTTTCTGTTCTTAGTCATGATGCTTATTGTAGGCATATGCGTGAACGGGTGGGGTGGCTGGGTCGCTGCGGCGTTCCTTGTTTTACTGAATTGCTTTCCCTAGTCTCTTTGTTTTCTTGTAGCGATTAAGTTCAGATTGATAACTCTTTTCGCGGGTTAATTGCCAAAGAGCGCGTGACGAGATAGTTTACGTGGTTCTGCGGGCTAGTTTTTTAACTGCGTTTCGGATTTCAGCAGGTTTCGGCTTAGCTCGTTTTTCTGCTGTTTCTTTCATAGCTGTGTTTAGCAGTGAAAGGTAAAGTTTTTACCACTTCTGATTTGAGTGGTTAAACAGCTGTAACGAGTAGCGCTATTGATAGCGGTGAAAGATACAACACACGAAGCACAATGAAGAGTGTCAGATTTTGTGTAAATGGTGGGTTCACTAGGTTACCTAGTATGCTGTGCACACCATAACCTTTCGTCTTCCTCGTGCAGCACACACAACCATAAGAAGTATTACTCTTCTTTAAGAGTGCTGCATGGCAACACACTGCTCCCAATCAGGCTGCGTTCAACACGTCATGTCTGGGAACATACGAATCCGCTAAAACCCCACAGAATCACTAAAGCAACAAGACCAATGACAAGGGGCGCTCTACTGTTACTAGCCTCCTCACACCCCAACAACAGGTACGTAAACATAAGAAAATCCTCCCTTACCCGTCGATAAAGGAGGATTATGAGCGCTTACAGCGCGCAACAACAGTTTAATTACTGTTATTAATTACTGCTACAACCTGAACTACTGTGCCAAACCTGGCTTGATAGCAGAGCGGTATGTGCGACCACGGTAAGAACCGCAGGTTGGGCAAGCCATGTGTGGGTATGCAGGTGCACCACAGTTCTGGCAGCTAACAGTTGCTGTTGCGGATGCCTTCCAGTTGGAACGGCGAGAATGCGTGTTTGCACGCGAGGTCTTATACTTTGGCAATGCCATTTTATTATCCTCTGTTCGAATCGAATATTTGCTTAAGCCTTGTAGAGTTTAATATAACCTCTCGTCATTCGCAAATTTTGCCGATAATGAGAGGCGATAACCGCTGAATAAACACTACAATACGCCCCCCGTTTATTCCTTTTCTTGCGCTTCTAATTGCGCCTTGAATCCTTCCAAAGCTGCCCACTGAATGTTCACCACGTCATGCTTATGATCAGGGTTTTCATTCAGATTTAATCCGCACTGCGAGCACAAGCCCAAGCAGTCTTCGCGGTCAAGCGGTTGCAGAGGCAGTGCTTGAGCGAGTTGATCGCGAATCAGTGACTCTAAATTCAAGTAGATAGAGTCAGGACTCAACGGATAAGTGTCGTTACTCTCGTCCTGCGAGGCGATAATATCGACCTCCTCCTCGCTTGACGAGCCTGGAGCACCTGAAGAGCTAGCAGCCGACAGATCCTTCTCATACGTGTAGAACACAACAGGGTTTACTGTAATCGTTTCATGAATTGGCTCTAAACAGCGCATGCATTCGCTATCAAAGTCAGCGCTGATAGTGCCGGTCAGCAAAATACCGTCGGCTAAAGATTCCAAACGAGCGTTTACGGTAACGTCTGAACCTTCAGCAATGCCCACCAGAGAATCGCCAATGCCGGATGGGGCAGGAACGACGAGGTCGCTAATGTCCTGCGAGTTACCTGGCTTGAGCGATAACTGAGAGATAGAGACAGACCATGGTGTGGCGTGTTCGCGTGCCATAAAACCTCCTAAAACCTAAAACCTCGTGAAGCGCGTGAAAAGTGCGTGAGAACTGCGTAAGCAAGTGCCTGCGATAGCCCTAGCAAAGCCTCTAATCCTGCGGATAATCCTCTGGCGTAATATGCGGCAAATCGTGCAACGCCACTTGCTGACGCTCCTGCAAAACCTGCAATCCCGTGCTAATACTGTGCCGCAACTCAACCAACTGATTGTCCAGCGCGCGCATGGAATCAGCAGTGTAATCGTTTGCACCCTTGGTTAGCGCGTTCGCCTTCTCCTGCGCGGAACTCAAAATAGAGCGCGCCTGCTGCGTTGCCAGCGAAACGACGTTTTCCTGCCCAGCTAAGATGCGCGCTTGATCGTTCGCATCGCTAATAATAGACGCTGACTTTGCCTGCGCATTATTTACGATAGCTTCTGCCTGACTTTGCGCGTTTTCCAAGCGACGCTCGGCTTTGCGCATTAAATCGGATGCGCGCTGTAACTGTACTGGCAGAACGTCTTTGAGCTCTTGAAACAGACCATACACCTCGTCATAATCAATTTTTACTTGATTTTTGGAGAAAAACAGGCTTGGCGCGTTGGAAAGCAGACCATCAATTTGATCGATAATGTCGTAGGCAGTGGAGAACTGTTCTTCGGTGCGTGCGTTCAGTGCCTCGGCATCTTCTGCATCAGGAATATAGGCGTTGATTGCTGCTTGAGTTTGCGGGTCAACCATATGCTTTGGTTCGCCCTCGTATGCGCTGTTCTCAGCTGGAACTCCTTCGTACGCCTCGGTTGCGATGTCGTGCGAGTTCGTGTCGTCATCCTCGTAAACCGAAGCAGCGGAAGCGCCCGAAACTCCCGCGTTCTGCGCAATCTTAGCAGAGCCAGTTTCGTCGTCCTCGTAACGTGCGTCTGGATCGTAATCATAAGCGTTCGTCATTAGAACCCTCCTCATGAACTGCGTTGATTAAAGCGTTATACACTGATGATGGAACCATGCCGGTAATATCTCCACCATGACGTGCCACATCTTTAACGATTGAACTAGAAATATGCTCGCGAATAGGATCGGCAGGAATAAACATGGTTTCCACGCCTGCAAGTTGACGGTTCACCAAAGCCATACCAAGCTCGGCCTCGTAATCACCGTTTTGGCGCAAACCTTTAACTATTAACGAAGCGCCGACCTGCGTGCAATATTCAGTAATCAGACCGTTTGTGCTGGCAACAACAACGTTGTTCACGCCGTCAGCCTGCAAAGCCTGCTTAATCATGGTTATGCGTTCCTGTTCGCTGAACATTGGTTTTTTGGCAGCATTTACTGCCACCACCACATGAACTTCCCTGAACAGCTTCGAGCAGCGTTCAATGACGTCAAGATGGCCCGCGGTTACTGGATCGAAAGAGCCGGGACATACTGCAATTGTCATGCTTTAAGAGTAACGCAACGACTAGAATGAGACTATATATAACTTGTTCTTGATAGAATGTGTGCAGGTCAAGGAGGAAAGAAATGTTTGATGCTGATCAGCCAGGTTTCGCTAATCCGAACGAAGAAGGCGGCGCTGGCGTATCGACGCTTGAACGCACAGAAACCGTTACTCAGGAAGACACGCAGCTCAACGATAACAGCGATAACGACCGTTATGCGCATTATGTGTCGAAAGAGAAGATGGAACGAGCCCGCATGACGGGTAGGCCTGTTGTAGCTTTATGTGGCAAGGTATGGGTTCCGAAGCATAAACCAGACGGACATCCTGTGTGCCCTGAGTGCAAAAAGATTTACGAAAATATGATGAAATAATATAATGAAATATGGAAAGCCTGCAGCTGTGGTTGCAGGCTTTTTGGTTTTGGCTTTACATGTGCATGACCCTGTTCCGTATATCCCTATTGGTTGCGGCAGGTAGGATTTAGGGTTATGCGTAATCAGGTTTCACACTGCGTTAAATTTGAAGAAGTTTTTACTCTCTCGCATTCTGCTTAACCGATTAATACACTGTTATGCCAGTTTTGATGCGGAAAAATTGCTTCAAAACTGGCATATCGGTTGCGCGTATCGACTTCACTCATAAAAGTAAACACATTCATGCTGGAACCTACTGAGCAACATCGTCCCTAAACCCCGCTAAGTTCGACGAGCAACTTTGGCGTACGAGCGAGTGGGAATTTTAGCTCATATTTGGACGCACGGATTGTAAGCGTGACGTGCTAGCAACCTCTACGCACTGCTTACGCTTTGATTCATAACTGAGATACCACATCATGCTTCGCAACGGATTTGTCTAATTTTTGTGGGCTTAAATAAAACAGCCAGCCATGCTAGGCTCTGCCTAGCATGGCTGGCAATACATTTATCAGATTTTTAGCACTCACAGAGTAGCGCAAGACAGTACGAATAGCCTCCTTAAAAGCCAACTACTCCACAGTAATAACTTCAGTAGGAATAGCTTGCTCGCCGTCACTAAGCGACAAAGCGTTTACTGGCAGTTCGCGCAAGGCTTCGTAATGGTAATTGCGGGCAGCAAAGAGTGCCTCGCGGGTGGTCAAGGACTCGTCAATATCGCCGTGATCAATAGCAACAATGCTCAAGTTCTTCAAATCGCCATACTGATCGCTCGTCCATGATTGCACAGCCTGTTCAGAGCCAGCCAACACCAGCTCACCTTGAGCCAGACCATACTCATAAGCACGCAAACCGCGCTTGCGCCAACCGTCAGTTGTTTTACCAAAGCTCTTTTTCGCCACAGGATGCATAGCACCGTCATTGCCTTCACGCTCAACGAGCTTGTAAACCATAGAACTGGTAGGGTGCCCAGAACCAGTAACCAAACGAGTACCCACACCATAGGAATCAACAGGAGCAGTGGCAAGAGCAGCAATAGCGTATTCGTCTAAATCGTTCGTCACCGTAATCTTGGTAGAAGTAGCGCCCAAAGCATCTAACTGATGACGAGCTTTCTGAGCCATCGAAGCTAAATCGCCAGAATCAATGCGAATACCGCCTAAATCAGTGCCTGCAACTTCAACAGCTGTGCGAATAGCTTCTTCCACATTGTATGTATCAGTGAGCAGCGTTGTGTTCACGCCCAAAGCAGCAACCTGAGATTCAAAAGCCTCGCGCTCGCTGTCATGCACCAAAGTAAAAGCGTGGGCAGCCGTTCCAATACATGGAATGCCATAACGTTGAGCGGCAGCCAAATTAGCAGTGCTCACAAAACCGCCCACCACAGCGCTACGGCTGGCAGCAATAGCAGCGCTTTCATGTGCGCGGCGGCCTCCCATATCGGCACATGGTCGAGAACCTGCGGCAGACGTAATGCGCGAAGCAGCAGATGCAATCGCACAATCATAGTTGAGCACGCTTAAAATAACGGTTTCTAAAAGCGTACACTGCGCAAAAGTTCCCTCAACCTGAACAACAGGAGAGTTAGCAAAAAACATCTCACCTTCGCGATACGCGCGAATAGTTCCCGAAAAATGGAAGTTTTCTAGCCACTCAATAGTTTCTTTGCTCACAATCTTGTTATCGCGTAAGAAAGCAAGCTCCTCTTCGCTAGGACGAAAATCCTTAATATACTCAATAATCCGCCCTAAACCAGCAACCACTCCATAGCGGCGGCCAGCAGGAAGATGACGGGTGAACACCTCGAAAACGCAGGAACGGTGAGCAGTTCCATCACGTAAAGCAGCATCTACCATAGTGTATTCATACATATCGGTAAGCATTGCGGCAGTAGACATAGTGCCCTCTCTTTCGCCTAAATTTGTTTTGAAATTCGTACTCTGTTGCGTTCGTAACCTAACGCCAACAATCGCCACCTAGCGCACCTTCTTCAATCGCGCGGCATTAACCGATGAACCTGTTAAAACAGTGCGCTTTGGCAACGCTTTATCTATCAGCACAATAATGAAAGCCAAAACGAAGAAAATACCTAAATAAACAGCGCAATTGATAACAAAATGTTGCAGTCCTAGCTTGTCGAGGTTAATAAAACCGTAAGGATATGGGCTACCATCAGCTTCAGGACCGACCGCGTGGAAAACTTTCGCGCGAATAACAACGAAAGCCAGGTACACAGGGAAGTAAATAAGCCAAGTGAGCGAGTCAAGCAAGATGAAACGGCGATGCTCATCGAAAAGCAGAAAATCGACGGTTGCCATAATCGGCACAATAATGTGCACCATAGTGATTGTTGGAATGCCGAAAATATACAGCTGTTTAGACATGTCCGGCGCTGGCAAAACGAGCCACGCAACCAGACCGGTAATAATAATGTTCAGCGTTAACGCACCCTTAACCCATGCAGGGGGCTGCACGCCGCGCAGTAAACTGGCGCATCCTGCCCAGATAAAGATGGCGGCAATGAGCAAGTTTGTTTGATGTGTAAAATACACCAGATTTTGAGTTTCGCCGAAGAACCAGGTTTTAGAAGTGCCTGCTAGTGCGAAGGAAGCTGTAGCAAATCGAAAAAGCGCAACAAATAACGTCATACTATTACTGTATACGGCAGGTGGGGCAAATGTGCTGGCTGAATGCGCTGGCTGAATATGCGAGGCTTCGTTTGGTTAATGCGTTTGGTTACTCTCCGCTTAACTCCGCTTCACTTGACCGATAAGCAACAACCCACACGCATATAGCGCATACAGCCCAACAGCCAGCGTTCCCATACCGCGCATGACGCTTTCCCTCGCCTTGAGATACCTGCACGGTAGGATACAAGATATGACAGAATTACACACTACTGAAAGTGCCGCCCGCTCCGACGGACGCCACACAGATGAATTACGCTCCGTAAAAATTGAACGCAACTGGACGGACGCTCCCGAAGGCTCTGTGCTCATTCAGTGTGGAAACACCCGCGTTTTGTGCACAGCCACGTTCACCGATTCCGTTCCTCGCTGGCGTAAAGACTCCGGTTTAGGCTGGGTAACAGCAGAATATGCCATGCTTCCACGCGCTACAGCATCGCGCACAGACCGTGAATCCACTCGAGGAAAAGTGGGCGGACGCACGCACGAAATTAGTCGTCTGATCGGTCGCGTTTTGCGCGGCATTGTGGACATGAAGGCTCTGGGCGAGAACCAAATTCAAATTGACTGCGACGTTCTCCAAGCCGACGGTGGCACGCGCACCACATCGATTACGGGCGCATATATCGCGCTCGCCGATGCAATTGAATGGGCTAAAAACAACAAACTTATTGCCCGCAACGCCAAGGTTCTCACCGATCAGGTGTCTGCCGTATCTGTGGGCGTGATTGACGGCACTCCTATGATCGACCTGCCTTATGAGGAGGATTCACGCGCTCAAACAGACATGAATATTGCTATGACGGGTTCAGGTGAGTTCATTGAAATTCAGGGCACAGCAGAGGGAGCGCCTTTTAGTCGCGCAACCTTAAGCACTCTGTTAGATTTAGCTGAAAAAGGCAATAAGGAATTGCAGCAGTTTCAGCGCCAGGCTTTGAGCGAGTAACTTGAACACGATTGAGGAGAGAGCATGGTTCAAAAAGTAGTTGTTGCCACTCATAACGCAGGAAAACTTACAGAAATTGCTCGCATTATTGGCGAGACAGTAGAAGGATCGCAGTTTGAATTCGTTACGTCTGGCCAGTTGGATTTGCCTGACCCTGTAGAAGATGGCACGACTTTTGAAGCAAATGCTTTGATTAAAGCCCGCGATGCAGCTTCTCGCACAGGACTTCCTGCTTTAGCTGATGATTCGGGTCTTATTGTTGACGTTATGGGTATGGCTCCGGGAATTTTATCCGCTCGTTGGAGCGGACGACACGGAGACGACGCTGCTAATAACGCTTTGCTACTTGCTCAGTTAAGCGATATTCCTGATGAAGAGCGCACTGCTCGGTTTAGATGTGCAGCAGCTCTTGTTATTCCAGCTCAAGTAAGCACTGATGGTCAGGCACATGAGTACGTGCAAGTATGCGATATGGAAGGCGTTTTACTGCGTGAAGAGCGCGGAGACAACGGTTTTGGTTATGACCCGTTATTTGTTCCGCGTAACCAAGAAGGCAGTTTGACCAGTGCTGAGATGACCGCTCAAGAAAAGAACGCTATTTCTCACCGAGGAAAGGCTTTGCGAGCTATTGCACAGTATTTTCATGATTTAGTTTGATTTTGTCGCTTACACAGCATGTGCAAATCCCCAAGAAGTGTGATGTTTGAACACCTCTTGGGGATTTTCTTATGCTCAACTTTTCGGCGTGTTGACCGAGCCATAACCTCCTAACTGGGAGAATTTCGGGCGTATGGTTATGGTGAATGAAACTCCTTGAAAACCAAGGATTTCGCTGGGGGTGGCAGGTTAAAATGACCTTTAACCATATTTTTTATGGTGAGAGAAGAAGGGAATATTATGTCTAGGCATAAGAAGCCTGTGTGAGGTGTGCAAAAGCTTCGTAAACCAATTGGTTCCATAGCTGCTGTAGCACTTGCCACCGCTGGCTTAGTACCTCTGGTGGGTAGCTCTGTGTTTGCACATGCTGACCCTATTACTGCCGAATATAACGGCACTACTTTTACTAACGACACTCAGTCTAAGGATCGCGAGCGGCGTAATGAGTCGAACAACAATGGTCAGTTTGTTAATGGTGATGGTAGCTACTTGCCTGAGTTTAATCTTCTGACCAACACCGCGAACGATACGACGTGTCTCCGAACGCATGATCCTCACACCCCCCTCCGTATGATCGGATTACATATTGGCAGAAGAACTTCATGCAGAGCGATCCGACGAACGAGGCTGGTTGTCCAACTGGTCTGCAGGCCACAAACGTTAAAGAACTGGCATATAAGACCTTGAATAAGTTGAGTTCCAATGTGCCTGATTCAGTTGCCGCTGCTGATGCGAAGTTTGGCTGGCGTTCGATTGCTGACAATGGTTACGTATCGGTGATGCGTAATTTCGCCTCGAACTCGCCTGGCAACTACAAGAACGATGTTAACTACTTCGCGTTGGGCAACTTCAATGGACAGTCCAACGGTTTGGTAGATACCCGCAAGGAAAGTTATAAGGGCCTCTATCAGGATAATGCTGTGAAGAATGGCACCGTTGATCTTAGTATTGGGCAGGAGATGCGCTTCAAGGCTACGCCTGCTTCGAATATTACTGAAGTAACTTCGTACCCTATTACGGGTCAGCTGAACTACGCCTTGTGGGTCAAGGGTAATGCAACCGCGGAGGATCCTTACAACGGTCGCACAAACATGTACTGGACGCCGACTACACAAGGAGCGCAGATTGGTATTTCAGGATATAACAACTCCGGTGGTTCTTACGGTATGTTCGAGAATGCTGTGGATAGCTCGTCTAGAGGCACTACAAACCAGCTGGATTCAGGTCTGCTGATTGCTTTACCACAGCCAAAGCCTAAGGCTGAAGCAACAAGCGTTGCTAAGGGCGCTTCTTTGGGTCATGCTGAGGACTTCATTACTAACAAGGATAAGGTCACTGCTGACACCACACTGATCAGCCGCTATGGCATAACCACACCCCAGATAAAACAGCGCCAACAATTCCACACACTTACTAGCAAAATCACTACCATACGCACCCATACAAACACTCCCTAAAATAAAAGAACCAACCATACAGTCCAACAAAAACGGAGCAGCATAAAAATGGCTTCATAAGTGGCATATCGGTTGCGCGTATCGGCTTCACGCATGAAAACAAAAAATCTCACGACACAGCTCCCCAACTGCAGCGGAACGATGTCTTGACACATGACAAACGTGCGCGAGAAGGGACTTGAACCCTCACTCCAGTGGAACAGGAACCTAAATCCTGCGCGTCTACCAATTCCGCCACTCGCGCAAAGTAATTCAGAGTAAGAATGTGTAAATAGGTAGTCAGAGCCACTTGCCGGAATCGGACCGGCGACCTTCTCATTACGAGTGAGACGCTCTACCAACTGAGCTAAAGTGGCAATACAATCAACATGCTTGCGCATGCGTCGTACGAAAATAAGAGTGTAGCATAGATACGCTAGAAAGTGCAAGCCGTCCAGTGTCTTAATAAAGCACAGAGAAACGCGAGCCGCAGAGCCAAAAACCAATCCCTCACTGCACACGTTTGCAAGGATTTTGTGTGCATGCCCGCACACAAGACTCAAACAAGAGCAAAAAATCGCGCACGTGTCCTTTTCACCTACTAATCTTTAATGATTAGGTACGGAGAATCGTACGTTTCTAAGGTATGAAAGGACTGGCAATGGCCATCAATCCACCTATTGATGCAACTCAGACACCAGCATGGGCTGCATTGCAGAATCATTTTAATCAGTTGCAGGCAGAAGGCATTAACCTGCGCGAGTGGTTCGCAGCTGATGCAAACCGCACAGCTAGCTTAAGCTTTGAAGCTGGAGATTTGCACTTCGATTTGTCTAAGAACCTCATCAAGCCAGAGACACTGCAGTTATTTGCAGACTTGGCTAAGGATGTGAAGCTCGAAGAGCGTATTCAGCAGCAGTACACCGGTGTGCATATTAACAATACTGAAGATCGCGCTGTTCTTCACACAGCTTTGCGTCGTCCAGCTTCCGACGAAGGTAAGTTCATTGTAGACGGTCAGGACACCGTAAAGGATGTTCGCGAAGTTCTCGACCGTATTTACGCTTTTGCTAACAAGGTGCGCTCCGGCGAGTGGACTGGCGTAACTGGCAAGAAGATTGATACCGTGGTAAACATTGGTATTGGTGGCTCTGACTTGGGTCCAGTTATGGTCTACGAAGCTTTGAAGGCATACAACGATTCAGGTATCTCTGCTCGTTACGTCTCCAACATTGACCCTAACGATATGGCTGAAAAGCTCAAGGGCATTAATCCAGAAACTACTTTGTTCATTGTTGTGTCTAAGACTTTCACCACTTTGGAAACCTTGACCAACGCTCGCTCTGCACGCACTTGGTTACTTGAAACTTTGAAGGCTCAGGGCGCAATCGACGGTTCGGACGAAAAGAATGCTGAAGCTGTTGTAAAGCACTTCATTGCAGTGTCTACTGCACTCGACAAGGTTGCTGAATTCGGTATTGATCCAAACAATGCTTTCGGTTTCTGGAACTGGGTTGGCGGCCGCTACTCTGTAGATTCTGCTGTTGGTACTTCTATTGCTATTGTTTACGGTCCAGAACGCTTCGAAGACTTCTTGCGCGGTTTCCATGTTATCGATGAGTACTTCGCAAATACTCCAATCGAAAAGAACGTTGTAGCTCTTATGGGCTTAATGAACGTATGGTACGTTAACTTCTTCGGTGCACACTCCCACGCTGTTTTGCCATACAACCAGTATCTACATCGTTTCGCCGCATACTTGCAGCAGCTCACCATGGAGTCCAATGGTAAGTCTGTGCGCTGGGATGGCACTCCTGTAACCACTCAGACCGGTGAAATCTTCTGGGGTGAGCCAGGAACTAACGGTCAGCACGCTTTCTACCAGCTGATTCACCAGGGCACTCGCCTCATTCCTGCAGACTTTATTGCTTTTGCTAATACTCCAAATGCAACAAAGGATGGCGATCAGGACGTTCACGAGCTCTTCCTCGCTAACTACTTGGCTCAGACCAAGGCTTTGGCATTTGGTAAGACCGCTGAAGAAGTTCGCGCTGAAGGTACTGACGAAGCTATTGTTCCTGCTCGCGTATTCACCGGTAACCGTCCAACCACCTCTATTTTGGGCGACACGTTGTCTCCATTTGCTGTTGGTGAGTTGATTGCTCTGTATGAGCACATTACCTTGGTTGAAGGTACTGTTTGGGGCTTGGATTCCTACGACCAGTGGGGCGTAGAGCTCGGTAAGGTTCTGGCAAAGCAGATTGCTCCTGCTATTTCTCAGGATGACGCTGCTTTGGCTCAGCAGGATCAGTCCACTCAGGCACTGATTAACTTCTACCGCGCACACCGCCACTAAAAGCGTTCAGCGTTTAACAGCAGGCTCGCTCTTTTAGTTAAGAGCGGGTCTGTTTGTATTTCGCCACGCTTGAGCGTGTATAAAAGACGCTCTGTCCAGCAAGTACCGTATAGTTTTACTTCAGTTCGTTATTTTTACGAAATTTCAATGTAGATACTTTCCCACACAGTTTATAGTCCTCGGCTATGTGATGACTGATGTAGAGGAATTGTTTTTTACTCACGAAAGGTCACACACGTGGCAAATACTAATCTTGCTGATATGAAGCTCCCTGAGCTGCGCGAACTTGCTAAAGAAATGAAATTGCGCGGCACTTCTACTATGCGTAAGCCTGAACTGATTGAGCGTATTAACGAAGCGCGTCAATCAAGCGCTCCAGCTTCTGAAGCACCTCTTATTGAACTGTCAGAAATTAAAAGCGCTCCTGCACGTTCTCGCGCAGACAAGAAGGCAGATAAAGTTATTGACTTGGGCGTAGAACTTCCTGTTCGTAGCCGCCGTAAGCCAGCCGCTGTCAGCGAAGAAGAGCAGGCTGAGCGTGAAGCAAGCCGTCATCAGGCTAAAGCTGATTTGAATGATATTCTGTCCGCTCTTCCAGACCGTTCAGAGCGCGAACGTGCCGAAAGCATTGCTCAGGCTGCAGCTCAGCGCGAACAGCGCGGTGCAAGCCATGCAGACCGTCGCAACCGTATCTCTCGTGTAGATCGCGCACGCTTGGACGAGGAATCCGAAAAGAACGAGCGCCGTTCACGTCGTTATGATCGTGCAGAAAGCACAGAAGAGTCAAACGAGGACGACAATAACGAGCGTTTCGAGCGCAATAATCGTCGCAATAATAACCGTAATAATCGTAAGAACCGTGCAGAAAATCACGAAGAACAGCAGGTTCACGAAGAGCAGCAGGTTCACGAAGAGCAGCAGCCAGAAGAAGAACTCATTCGCGTTGCTGGTATCGTAGACATTCTCGATTCTTATGCTTTTGTGCGTACCTCTGGTTACTTGCCAGGTCCAAACGATGTGTATGTATCTATGGGTCAGGTGAAAAAGTACGGTTTGCGCAAGGGTGACGCTGTGCGCGGCTTTATTAAGACAAATCGTGATGGCGACCGTCGCAATCAGCGCCAAAAGTTCGTTCCACTGCAGTCGGTGGAAGCTATTAACGGCTTGAGCCTGGAAGAGGCTGCTCAGCGTCCTCAGTTCTCCAAGCTCACTCCGCTGTATCCACAAGAGCGTTTGAAGATGGAAACAACGCCGGTGAATATGGTGGGTCGCATTATTGATATTGTTTCGCCAATTGGTAAGGGTCAGCGCGGTCTGATTGTGTCTCCACCAAAGGCTGGTAAGACCATTACTTTGCAAAACATTGCAAACTCCATTAAGGCAAATAATCCAGAAGTGCATTTGATGGTGGTTCTCGTTGATGAACGACCTGAAGAAGTTACCGACATGGAGCGCACGGTTCAGGGTGAAATTATTTCTTCCACCTTCGACCGTCCAGCTTCCGACCACACTATTGTTGCTGAGCTTGCTATTGAACGCGCAAAGCGTTTGGTGGAGCTTGGTCAGGATGTTGTGGTGTTGCTTGACTCCATGACTCGTTTGGCTCGCGCTTACAATATTGCTGCTCCAGCTTCTGGACGTATTCTTTCCGGTGGTGTGGATGCTCAGGCACTCTACCCTCCAAAGAAGTTCTTTGGTGCTGCTCGCAACATTGAAAACGGCGGCTCTTTGACTATTATTTCCTCCGCTTTGGTGGAAACTGGTTCGAAGATGGACGAAGTGATTTTCGAGGAATTCAAGGGCACAGGCAATATGGAATTGCGCTTGTCTCGTGAACTTTCGGAGAAGCGACTCTTCCCAGCAATCGACATTAACGCATCTTCCACTCGTCGTGAGGAACTTATTACCGATCCAGGTGAGATGGCGATTATCTACCGCTTGCGTCGTGCTTTGGGCGGATTAGAGCCAGAGTCCTCATACCAGCAGCTGGTAGGACGTTTGAAGAAGACGCAGACCAACGCTGAGTTCTTGCGCATGATGGCGCAGCAGAGCAATTAGTTTTTCGTTCTGTTTGAGCGTTGCGGGCGGTTTCTCTGATTTTTGGAGGACTGCCCGTTTTGTTAGGGTGAGGATATGAACGTAGACAAGAGCGCAGAGAATACTGAGATTTCGTCCGCAAGTTTGGGCGCGGATGCTTCGGACGCGGTTATTGAGGCCACGCGCGAGATTGAGCACTTGCGCGAGAACATAGATGAGATTGATGATGAGATTGTGCGCTTGCTTGCACGCCGCTTTAGGATTACTGAGAAAGTTGGGCAATTAAAGGCAGCGGCTGGGTTCGCGGCTTTGGACGCTGCTCGGGAGGAGCGTCAGTTGGCGAGGATGAGTGGGCTTGCTGTCGATTGTGGGTTAAGCCCAACGATCGCGCATGCTTACCGCGATTTTGTGGTGACCGCGTCGAAAAAGCGTCACGAGGATATTGCGGCTGGGCGCTAAGAAACCCCGCATCGGGCTCGGACGCGATTCAGGAGGCCTGTTTCTTCCAAACGCTGTGTAGGAATTGGACGGTACAGAGTTTTGAGGGTCATCGATTTCTTTGCAGAATAGAGAATTAAATACCGTCACATCGCTGCTTAACGTACTTCCAGAAAAACAGGCAAAATCACCCAAAACAGGGCAGTAGCGTATGTATCGTCCCCACGGTACATACGAAAACACGGAAAACAAGAGGGGGGGGAGGATTCACACGAATCCTCCCCCCCCCTTAGGCTAATAATTTACCTCTTCCGTGCTGGAGCTTCTCCC
>ERZ507066.186-NODE-186-length-25244-cov-5.91044_pt1 | contig 25244 bp, 19 predicted proteins | sample MGYA00512866_ERZ507066 | MGnify/ENA metagenome assembly ERZ507066
GCAGTAGACATTGTTATCACACCTTTTCCTTGCTACCGAAGAACTTCAACTGAATAAACGCGATAATGGCCAAAACGATAAAGAAGAGCACCGCGTTTGCTGTCTGGTACGCGTATTCGCCACCAGTTAAACCGCCCTTCCAAATGAGGTAGGTTACTGTTTCAGTCTTCGAATTTGGACCACCATCGGTCAGTGCTACAACCTGATCGAAAGTACCCAAAGCGTTCTTCATAGTCAGCACCAAATTAATGGTAAAGAACGGGCCAATCAGAGGGAAGGTAATCTTCCAGAAGTTCTGCCAAGCGTTCACGCCATCAATAGCTGCAGCCTCATAAATTTCGGAATCAATAGTTTGCAAACCTGCCAAATAAATCAGCACAGAATATGCAATACCCTGCCACACAGCCAAGAAAACAATAGGAATCCATGAATAGGTTTCGTTTGTCAGTAATGATTCTGAGAGTAACGGAATATGCAAAGCCTTACCTAGCTCTGGCAGTGGCTGCATAAAGATGTACTTAAAAACGTAGCCAATAACCAGAACAGACAGCGTATAAGGAATAAAGAAGATAGCTCGGAAGCCGTTCTTAAAACCAATACGACCGTTAAGCACCACAGCCAGGAACATAGCAATGCAGTTAATCAGCACTGTAATGAGCACAGCGATAAAGAAGGTGAAAATATATGCATTGCCCACGCGGTTATCTTGGAACAGCGCTATATAGTTCTTGAAGCCAATCCATTTGAAATCACCGTAACCTTGCGAATTCGTGAAGGAATAGCCCACACCTTGAATAAATGGCACGTAAAGGAATACTGCAAACAGGACTGCAGCAGGAACAGCCATCCAATAGTAAGCGCTCTCTACCTTGCGGCGAGAGAATGCAGATGTGCGTTTTTTAGCCATTGTTCTCTCCTTTCTCTCTTAGAACGTCCTAGCTTGGACTTTATCCCACTCAGTTTGCATATTACTAATGAACTGGTTCACATTGCCCGTCATAACAGCACTTTGCAAATAGCCACCAATATTAATGGATGCTGGAATGTAATGATCACAGAAATCAACCACTTGATTCTTTTCGAAGAACGGGCGCACGCCTTCCAAAGCCTTACCGCCAAAGTGAGTCTTCTTCAACGGAGTAATGGCATACTGAGCATCGGCATACGCATTAAGCTGCTTTTCGCTCATAAGGAACTCGATGAACTTCATAGCTTCCTTTGGATGCTTGGTATTCGCTCCCATAGTCAGCATCACATCGTCACCAGCAGTCAACTTCTGCTCTTTCACATCATCCGTTGCCGGCATCTGCGCAAAGCCGAGCTCAATGTCTGGATTAATCATAGTAATTTGCGGAATCGCATACGTTCCCAGCGGAATCAAAGCCGCCTTGCCCTGTGCGAAGTTCTGCGTTCCCTGCTGATACGTTACTCCCTTCTCGGAATCGGCATACTTGTAAAGCTCAATTTCCTTATCAATAACATCTGTCCAGATCTTCTTAAACGAAATCTCACCAGTCTTTAACTTCGTATATTCACTTTCTGGAACCAAAGTTCCTGCTAACGACGACAACGGAGCCTGTGTGGTCCACGCATCAGCCAAGGTTGCTTGCACAGGATTAATTCCTGCAGTGCGGAACTTCTCAAGCATGGCAATAAACTCGCTCCACGTCTGTGGTGGATTCTCTGGATCTACGCCCGCATCACGCCACAAAGCCTTGTTGTAAATGTATCCGGATGCATTGCCTGCAAATGGCAAACCGTACAGACGCTTCTTAGCAGGGTCTGTTGTTTGCACGAGATTCTTAGCAATATTGACCATGCCAGGGTTCAATTTATCTACAATAGCTTCGTTAGTAAAGTCGTGGAACACTCCCGACGCAGCAAACATACCGAAACTAATATCGCCGTTGAAAGTAATAACATCTGGCACACGATTCTTCACGAAACGGGTGCGCAAATCAGTTTGAGCGTTTGCGGAATTATTTACATTAATACGAATTCCGGGGTTCTGTGCCTCGAATTCCTTAGCCATTTTCTTAAATTGATCTGCTGCTTCAGACTTGAATTGGAAAAAATCTAAAGTAACAACTTGGGTTTGTGTTGAGCCGCACCCTGCTATGCCAACAATCATAGCGGCCGCACACACAGCAGTTAGACCGCGACGCACAATACGTGCCATCACGCTACCATGGGAATCCCTCGCCTGAGAAAGCACCATATTAGACTCCTTTGCCTCACTGTTTGCTTCACCGTTGTCGCAGCGTCGTCGCCACAACTTTTAGCCATCTTCCATGGTACGATTTTGCTTTTTTCATTCCCACTATCTGCGAGTCTTTACATAAAGAAACAAATTAAGGGTATTTTTGTTTAGAAAGAAAGAAAATAAATGTATGATGAGTACGTGCAGTGCGCATTTCAACACAACGCGCGCAAACTGCAGCAGCACAACGCAATACAGCGCAAACTGCAAGCACTACTCACGAGAAAGGTAGCTATGAGCACTCCATCCACACCGCATTGGTTCACGGGTTCGGAATATACACACAAAGTTGCTCAAGCTATTGCACAATATGGCCCTATTGCCCGCACAACGCTAGCACAAATGCTGGGATTATCTCAGGGAGCTTTGTCGCGCATTACGAGCGATTTGATTTATGCGAATGTTATTGAGGAAATGACTGAATCCTCTCAGCACGATAGTAAATTGCCTGCAGATTATGCTCCTCAAGAAAACTCCCGTAAGCGCGGTCGTCCTCAAACTGCGTTGCGTTTACGCGCTGAAGAACGCTCTTTTATTGGATTAAATATTCACGGTTCAGATGTGAGTATTACTGCAACCGACGCGTTATGCCGACCACTAGCGCAATGCGTTACTGAACACTTGGAATCACTTGAACCTGCAGATGCGGTTCATCATATTGCTGATTTAGTCAAGCGCTATTGTAGCACTCTCGACACTGCTCCTGTTTCGATGGGAATAAGTTTCGGCGGACACGCGAAAGATGACCGTTACGTTACTTTTGCTCCATTTTTGCACTGGGATGGCATTGTTGATTTAGCAGGCATAGTGGAAGAAGAAAGTGGATTACCTTGTGCGATTTTTAATGATTTAGACTCGCTTCTTCTGCATGAAGGTTGGTTCGGCGCGGGAGTTGGATTACCTCGTTTTGCCGTTATTACTATTGGCTCGGGCGTGGGATATTCTTTAAGTGAAAATGGTTCTCCTATTGATTATCCCGATAAAAGCTACGGTTTGATTGGACATATTCCAGTTGACCCTGATGGTCCTCGTTGCTATGCAGGACACATTGGCTGCACACAATGCTTGACCAACGATTCCTTGGCAGAAGAATATTCCATGATGATTGGACGTCAAGCAACTTTCGACGAATTTGCTGCAGATGCCCTTGCTGGTAGCGCTCAAGCAAAGCAACTTGTGAACAAAGTATGCTTCCGGTTAGGCGCTCTTATTGCTGTTATGGCGAATTTTGCTATGCCAGAGCATGTTATTGTTAGCGGTGAATCATCGTTCTTAGCCAACTTAAATAAAGAATCTATTCGCAACGGGATTAATTGGTATCGTCCAAGTCAGGCTTCTAAAGTCAATTTCCAAATTCTTGACTTTTACTGGTCTGATTGGGCAGAAGCCGCAGCCGCACGTGCTATTGTGCGATATATTGGGTAGTAACCTTTACACGCGTGTGTTAAGAATAGCTATTGACACTTAATTATTCATTACCACAATACTGCTAATCAATACACACGTGAGTAAATTGTATAGATGTAGGTACAAACTGTGTATGTAAAACGATTGATTTCTCAACGGTATGGAGCTGAGTTATAAACCTACGCTCGCACGAGCTCTTCTGCCTAACTTCGCAACCCTCGCGCTTGTGCGTATTGCCCACTGCATTACAGCTGCGCTCAGATGCGCCCTCATCCATTGCCGTACCCTTTAGATTAACTTAGCACCGCTGTCTATCCTATGCCTAAGGCATCTCTACAGGACTTGCAAAGCCAGATATGCGATTGCACAGCAGTCTTACCGTTGTGCGCATCCCCCTACATGAATCATTTCACCATGTTCATGTCGACTCTTAAAACACGCGGAACATCAGACTGGTTTTACCCGCCAATATATGAGCTTGAGACTATAGTTTTGCCCAATATAAACTAGCGAAAAAGTCAAATTAAAAACACTTTTTGCCTATCTCCCCAGACACTGCGCCCAACTGCTACCATTTTATGAGCAATCGAACATGAATCCGTTTACTAAAGGAACATGATAGAGAGCTTTGCTCTCTATCATGTTTTTACAGTAATATTCTGCCACTATTAAAATACACTAGAAAAATGTATGTATGAATAATCTGGTGTGGATAAATTACCTGCCCACAACAACCTCGATAGTGGATTTTATTACTTGTTAATTATGCATATATTAATAACAAATGACTCAATGTCTGAGATATCTTCAATCGCCATAGAGAATGTCTCCATCATCACTCACCTTCTTCCATCCCCCTTTTGCAATAATGTTCGAGAGAACAATCTAATGTTCTCATACTGAACATTACTAGCAATAAGAAAAATGGGGACAACTATTGTTTACAATATGACAAAATACGGAACTAATACTGGGGTAAATCTTACTTATATAAACAACGAAATAATATTCTACTCGAGTTTGCCATATCTAAAGAAGAAAATTAAAAGTAGCGATGATGAGTTTTTGTGGAAAGTATTAACATATCTCTATGAACCTCATACACTTAGTGAAATTCAGACGAAATTCAATTTACCCCAAAACCTTGCTCTAGATATCATTCATCATCTTCTGCAATCCCAATTAATCATTGAGAATCCAACCGAGCGCACGGATGATTTCTTTCGTCTAGATCGATTCGTCAATTCGCTTCCACAATTGAATTATGCTGATTACAAAAAATCTGCTCGTCCACCAAAGTAACTATTCTGGGACTGGGAACAGCTGGAAGTTATGCAATTGAACTGTTGTCAAAAATCGGAATATCAAATTTCATTATCATTGATTATGACATAGTAGAGAAAAAGAATCTAATTTCACAAAATTATGTAACAAATGATATCGGACAATATAAGGTAAACTGTCTCTTACAAAAATATCCCTCTCTTAAAATTACTCCTATCATTCATAAAGTAAAAAATTATAATGATTTAAAACAGATTCTTGATGAACATCCAACAAACTACCTTCTTACCAATGCTGATGATTCATCTCTTATCATTGAAATAATAGGAAAAATTTTTACGGATTTTCCTCACATAAAAATTATTGAATCAGGATACAATATCTCTGAGGTTCAAGCTGACCTGATTACGAAAGAAAATGCTCACTACTTTAAAAATCAATTTGAGAATCTAAAAAAATTCTTCACTAATAATGGTGATTTTAAAGGATTAGCAGATAATTCAGGGACTATTTTTCATTCTGTTTTGAATGCATTTTTTCTGCGAAATTTATTTTTGACGATATAACGCACATATCATCACCTGAATTTGCGCAGTTCAACCTGCTGGAAAATAAATACTATTTAGATAATCTCTTTTATCGTCATGAATTCACACAATACATACAAAGATACAGGAAAGATTCACAAATTATCCGCCAAGACGATCTTATAAATGATGGAGATGAAGAAGACACTAGCGACTCAGACCCTATTGAACAAATGTTTTATAGTGAAGAAGATAACTGGGAAGCACTGACATACTTCAGTCATATCAAAAACCAGTATTGTACAAGTGAACCTTACAATAGTATCCCAATCGATGAGCTTCATAAATTACTTTTTGAATATTCCCAACATACTTTTTCAAGCAAGCAATTCAACATCTCCAAGATAGATGAACGACTCTCTATTTACACCACTCCCTCGGTTTACAATAAACACCGTACATACACTGAACATTTAAAAAACTCTTATAACCGAATTTATATCGGTGACTTATCAATTCAGAAAGAAATAACTTTTATTCAAGAATATTTCCACAGTTTATGTTCAGAAATTAGCGAAAATGAACATGACCACCTATATTTCAGCATAAAAAATACTAATAGATTCACGCTAGAGTTACTTATGAAAAAGAATAAGATAGGCAGACACATTGGTGAAAGCTTATTACGAACATATATAGAAGTATATATTAACTTATTCATACAAACTCATTTCCACAAAGCGAAATATCTGAACACTATTAGTGACTTTATCTCACAGGCTAGTGATAAACTAAACATGAATCGTGATGAATTACTCAACAGAATTTCTTCGTTTGAGAATCTGAACACTAATCCATATGACATTACAAAACTACGAACCATTGAAAATCAGCTTTCTTATATTTCTCAAATAGACAAAGCCTTGAAGGAGCTGCGATGATTGCCCATTATTACCCAAAGAAAAAATATATTGCTCTGACACTTTTAGCTTTCATATCGAGCGCAGAAAATATTGTGATTGCTTTTATGATTTCAGGTTTAACTGCAATAGCCCTCAACGGTCATTCAGAGAAATTACCTATTTTTACAACTGAAGTTGTTCTTTTCCTACTTATTGTTTTAGTGTCTCAGCTTGGCTATAACTACTTAAAAAATGACTCCGTTCGTTATGTGAATCAACTGTTGCGCACCACTATTTTACGGGGCATGTTCGCTCACGCTGAGGCAGATAAATCTGAAGATCTAGCTTTTCTGACGAATGACTTTAAATTGCTTGAAACCAACCGTTTTAATGCAGAGCTCAATATTATGTCAGCAGGTATTACTCTGTTCTTATCCCTGGCTTACGCTCTGTATATTAACTGGACACTTACGCTCATCTTTTTCTTCGGTTCGTGTATTCCTCTTGTTGCGTCAAACTTCTTCCAGAAACCTATTCAAGAAGCAGCTGAGCAGTGGAGTACTGCCAATAGCAGTTATGTTACGACTACTAAAAACTTCTTAGCAGGTGCAGCCACCATTAGGCTTTACGGTCAAGAAGACAGTGCTACGCACCGCAATACGCCAATTATTCGCAAGCTTGAAAATTCATTAATGCGCATGAATTTGCTCAATGCCCATGCACAAACAACCGTCTCACTCATAGCAGAGATTGGTACATTCCTTGTTCCGTTCGTTCTAGGTGTGCTGTTAATAACGCATCATTATGCTTCTTTAGGCTCACTATTTGCCATTATGTAATTATCTAACTCTTTTGTTAACCCTATTCTGCAGATTCTGAGCGAAAGAAATAATCTGTCTACAACGAAAGCAATCATCGAGAAACTCGATACTTTTACTGCAGCTGATACAGACACTATCGATACATATACGACTTTCCAAAAGTCACTGATTTTACAGAATATATCTTTGAACCGCGATGGAAAGCAGTTAAGCGATGGAATAGATATAACGATTACACCGGGTAAGAAAATTGCCATTATCGGTGCTTCCGGATGCGGTAAATCAACGTTATTACAGTTTCTGATAAACGGTAATTTTGGTTCTGCTCGTTCGATTATTAAAGATGGCTTAGTGGTTGAGCCAGGATCTTTCTACAATGATTTTGCTTATGCAAGTCAATCGCCTATTATTTTTTCTGACTCCCTGCAGTTTAATTTGACTTTAGGTGCGGATATTCAGGACACAGTAATTCGCGATGTGTGCAAGCATCTTAATCTGGACGATATTGTGCGCAAGCAAGGTCTAAATTATTCTTTGGGAGATAACGCTAATCAACTGTCAGGTGGACAATTAGCACGTATTGAACTCGCTCGGGCAATCTTATCGAAACGCCCTATTCTTCTGCTTGACGAAATTAATGCTTCGCTTGACCATCAAACCTCGAAGGCTATTCATGACTATCTACTCAAGTCGAATCTTACTTTTATAGAAGTGATTCACCACTATGAACCACACGACTTAGATAGGTACGATGACGTCATTGATTTTACGCGTGTTACACATGAATAATGCGTTGTGAGCATGATTTGTGGCACTGTCGAACGTGGCTACAGACGTGAAGTTGCTAGCACAGTGAGATAACAACGCTTACGTCCCGATAAAACCCAAACACGCATAATATGTGATGCTCTTGGTAGATTTGTAGATTTTGCCAAGAGCATCACATATATTGCACAGAAAAACTACTGATTCTCATCAATCTCCGTGTCAAGCATCTCGTCCATCAAATTCGCCTGAATACGTCCACGCGCATAGAACCATCCAGCAATCAATGCCACAATCACCACAGCGAACAGAGCTAGAGTTTTACGCCCAGAATCACTCCATAGATTAGAAAGCACTACCACAGCATAAAAAGCTAGAGAAATGTAGTCAGTGAACGGCGCCCATGGCATTCTATATTCAGGACGCTGCTCTTCACCCTTCTTTACTTTACGCAAGAAAGCAATATGCGTAATCAAAATCATGGACCATGTTCCAGCAATACCAATACCAGCCAAATCCATAATCACGTTAAAGGCATCCTCAGCCAGTACAGCGTTCAGCACTACACCTACTAAACCAAGAGCGGAAGTAATAATAATACCGCCGAACGGAACTTTATGCTTATTCAGTTTTTCTGCAAAGCGAGGGCCAGAGCCAGCAATAGCCATAGAGCGCAAGGTACGTCCAGTAGCGTATAGTCCCGCGTTTAGGGAGGAAAGCGCGGCTGTTAAAACAACTACCTGAATAATATCGCCTGCATATGGCACGTTAATACCCGAGAAGAAGGTAACGAATGGCGATTCGTCAGAAGAATACGCCATGTATGGCAAAACCAAAGCCATGAGCAGAACCGAGCCAATATAGAAGACAAAGATGCGCACAATCATGGAGTTGATGGCTTTAGGAAGAACCTTCTGTGCGTCCTGGGTTTCTCCAGCAGCAACGCCCACCATTTCTGTTCCACCGAAGGCATACACGACTCCCAAGGTCAGGGAGAGCATAATAGGAACACCGTGAGGCATGAAGCCGCCAAACTGCGTAATATTATGCACGCCCGCGGTGTAAGCTGTGCCATCAGGCGCAGTGCCGGTATGCGCGTGGAAAATAATAGCTCCAATGGCAATAAGCATAAAACCAATAATGGTGGCCACCTTAATAGCAGCAAACCAGAACTCCGCTTCACCAAACATTTTGACGCTCATCATGTTCAGAGCGAAAACAACAGCGAGCGCGATTAAAGCAAGCAGCCATTGCGGAACTGGCTTAAATAGCTTCCAATAGTGCAAATAGAGAGCAACAGCTGTAATATCTGCCATCACCGTGGTCGCCCAATCGAGGAAGAACATCCAACCGGTAATGTACGCACCCTTTTCGCCCAAGAATTCGCGCGAATAGGAGACGAAAGCTCCTGATGATGGTCGGCGAATAGCCAGCTCACCTAAAGCGCGTACCATAAGGAAAGCGAAAATACCGCAGACTGCGTAGGCAAAGACCAGTCCTGCGCCACCTTGAGCCAAGCGACCGCCAGCACCAAGGAATAAACCTGTTCCAATAGATCCGCCAATAGCAATCATTTGAATGTGGCGAGCTTTGAGGCCTTTATCGTAACCAGCATCGCCCTTATCGACTGTTGTGTTTGATTTTTCTGTGCTTGTTGTGCTTGACTGACTCACTAGTTTTGCTCCTTTAACCACATCTTCAAGCGCTGTGCACACTCTTGAAGGTTCTCCATACTTGCTGCATAGCTAGCGCGCACCCAACGAGACTGCGGATTACCGAATGCAGCTCCTGGGATTAACGCTACCTTTGCTTCGTAGGCAAGCTTTGTGCAGAAATCCAGACTAGATCCCTCAAACCAGTCCGGTATGCGAATAAACAGATAGAAAGTGCCATCAGGATATGCCACAGTAAAGCCCATATCCGTTAAAACCTTATACATAAAATTGCGACGTCGTGAATATTCATTCACCATAGCTTCAATATCTTCATCGCCATGCTCGTAGCCCTCTTGAGCTGCATCCATGGTAAAGGTTGCGCCTGTTGCCACATTAGATTGATGAACTTTCACAAACTCCTGTGCATACTGCTCTGGTGCTGCGATATATCCCACGCGCCAACCAGTCATAGCAAAGGATTTGGATGCAGAATCAATGAGTACTGTATTATCTGGAGCATAGCGAGCAATAGAGTCTGCGCGGCCCTCACCGTAATAAATTTCGCTATATACTTCGTCAGAAACAACCAGAATATTATGGTGCGTGACCACGTCAGCCAGCGCCTTCAGCTCGTCCGTTGCGAGCGCTACACCAGTTGGGTTATTAGGATAATTAATAATCAAAACAGGACGCTTACCTGCAGTCTTGGCACGTTCAATAGCCTTCTCGAGCTGCTGCGGTGTGAGCTTAAAGCCGGTGTCGGTAGTGTCTATAAGATCAAGACTTCCACCAGCAAGCAAAGTCTGAGTTTTATAGGCTCCAAAAGCCGGAATAGGAATAATAGATTGTGTTTCTGAGCTGAGAAGTGCTCCCAAGCTAGACGATAGCGCTTCAGATCCACCTACAGTTGCCACAATATTGTCAACACTATAATCCAAGCCACGTCGGCGCTTTAAATAGTCAACCACTGCCTGGCGGAATCCCATTGTTCCAGCATTTGGTGCGTAATGTGTGCGCCCTGCCTGAATGGAATCAATACCTGCCTGCACTACGCGAGCAGGAGTAGGAAAATCCGGCTCCCCTAAAGTCAATTTAATAATGCCATCAATGTTAGAAATATCGGCATCAAAAGAACGAATTAATGAGCCGCGTAAATCGCGCACGGCAGAACGTACTGCGTTATCTGTCATCATATCTCCTCAAAGCTCGCCCATGTGCACTCACACACTTTACTCATCAAAGACGATGTTAGCGGCAATTTATTTCATGTGTCTTACATGGAGAAACGCTGAGAAAGATAATCACGCAAGCTAAGTGGCAAGGTGTAGAGCGCTGTGGTCTGCAACTGTTCTACACGCGTGACTGCCAGCATAGCCATAATTTGTGCACATTGTTCATCCCATTGATGCATAAGAGCAATAGTGGATTCCACAGCTTCATCGGCATCCTCACTGCTCGTAATAGAGTGCAAGAAGGCTGCAGATAGACCCACTGCATCAGCACCTAAAGCCACATACTTCATAATATCGAGCGGATGACGCACACCACCAGAGGCAATAATACGCAGCGCATCACTGCTCATATGAGCGTTTGTGCGAGCATAAACTGTTTCCATAAGCGAACGAATAGTGCTCATGCCCCAGTTTTCCAAATAATCGTAGTGATGCTCACTATTGCGCGCATTTTCAATCTGAATAAAATTCGTGCCGCCACTTCCAGCCACATCAATTGTGCTAACGCCCATCTTTATAAGGTTTTGAGCAGTTTCATGACTAATACCAAAACCCACTTCTTTCACAATAACGGGAACTTTCAGCTCATGCACGCACGTTTCAATTGTGTGCTGCCACCCTCGAAAATCCTTCTCTCCTTCTGGCATAACAATTTCTTGGGCTGCATTGAGATGGATTTGCAAAGCACTAGCACCAATGAGATCAACTACCATTTGCGCTGACTCTCGTGTATGTTCAGCTCCAAGATTGGCAATAAACTGCACATCTGGAAAATCTTCGCGCAACTGAGCATATGCTTGACGGGTAGAAGGATTTTTCACAGCAATACTCATTGAGCCTAAAGCCAATGGAGATCCGGTTGCTTGAGCCACCCGAGCCAGACGACGATTAATATCATTGGCACGCTCAGTTCCACCTGTCATAGCGTTAATAAAATATGGTCGCTTGAGATGAAGTCCTGCGAAAGAGCTAGAAAGATCAACATCGGCTACGCTGGTTTCAGGTAAAGCATTATGCACAAACTGCATACCATCGATTTCTGCATGAGCATCGGCTGGAGCGCTGCCGTAAAACTGGTTGGCTAAACGCACGTGATCATCTTTTCGTGAAGAAATATGGGGATCTACTGTCGTCATATCACTTACTTTCTTTAGCCCAAATGCCAATCCATTGGCATAATACCTGCTTTATTCCATGCTGTACATAAGGCATGACCATCAACATCATCATACGTTAAGGCAATAGCACAGTCACCGCCGCCAGCTCCAGAGAACTTTGCTGCGCACCCATGCTCTTGTGCAATGCGCACACACTTTTTTAATTCTGGAGTATTCATAAAATCTCCAGTTTTTCTCGAGAATTCAGTAAGAAGTGCGCTGGATTGAGCATATGCTGCAACAAAATCATGAGCATTATTGGTACGGCAGGATTCACGAATTGCCTCGGAAATATGGGTGGATTCACGCACGAAACTACTGTATGCCGCACTATTGTTTGTTTTATACGCCCGCACAGATTGAACAAGTTCAGCTGAACTAGCTGGTGAACCTGTCCATGCAATAAAAGATTGAATCCCCATTGGCCATTGCAATCTATCCAGAACAAGCTGAGGCCATACGCTGTTAACTATCTCATGAAGATTCAGCGTATCTATGGTGTTACCTAGTTCGCGCACAAAATCCTGATCTGGGCGCACATAGTATATAAGCTGACCGAAAGCAGAGCACGCAATATCACCTGCAGATCCATTATCGTGCACCAGTTGCAGAGCTAGAACAGCAAGTTTGTAAATGTGTTCTGCCGATAATGCATATGCATTGAGTAAGGCTTCGAGTACTGCCACTGTGACGGCACCAGAAGATCCTAAACCATATTTGCGCCCATCAGCTTCAACTAATTCAGATTCAATGCGAAGAGCAGTATGTGCAGTAAGAGTAACGCCTTCTTCGGCTAAATAGCGTGCCGCAATCCAAAAAGATGCCTTAACATAGCGATCACTATCATCAGTACGTATTGACGGGCGTTGAGTAACATCACAGACCATGAACGCATCATCACTTTCGCTTACAATAGCACGCAAATGACGATTCACAGCAGCAATAACAGCAGCACCTCCGTCAACTACTGCATACTCACCGCATATATAGAGTTTCCCTTTAGCCATAGAGTTCACTCCACTGAGCAGCATCAAGCAATTCAGGTGCGTCGCCAGGTACAGCATCAAAAAGAGTAATCTCAGGAAAAGCTGCAGATAAGCGCTCATGCAATTGATCTTGGTCACTGCGGCGGCACAAAATTTTTACGTTAGGACCAGCATCCATCGTAAAGTATGCGCTTAATCCTTCATCGCGCAATGTTTGCACGAATTCAATCACCTGTAAACTCTTTGAAGTCATATATGTGAAAGGTGGATTAGCAGCAAACATGGTGGCGTGGAATTTCATGCAATTAGCTTCCATAGCAGCGCCAATAGCATCAATATTACGGGAGGCAATTCCTGCACGCACCGCCTCCAAATCCTGCTGCGATGCTTGTCTCCACAGAGAATAAAATGCGGAGGTAGCTGCCGTATGTTTCATGCCATAAGTGCTAGAAATTTTTTTATGCTGCGTAGAAATAGCAGCCACAACCATTGCCACATCCCAGTCAGCATTATCGAGAGGAACAGCCACAGAATCTTGACTTCCTGTGCCATACGACCACTCCACAAAACCGCCAAAAATACTACGTGTTGCAGAGCCTGATCCACGGCGAGCAAAAGTAGATAATTCCGTATCGCTCATATGAGGCTCATCTGGATACGCGCGTTCAAAAAGCGCTCGAGCAGCAAAAGCGAGAGCAGCAAAACCGCTGGAGGAGCTTGCTAAACCCGCAGCAGTTGGCACATGATTATGGCTATCAACGCGCACAGCAGGAGCATCTGCGCATCCGTAGCGTTCGCGGAAAAGATTCAAAACGCGAGATACTTTCGCTGTAGAGGCATCGTCTTGCTTCTCTCCTGCTAAATGCAGAGAGTCTTTCTTCGCCTTATTATCAAAAGTTAAGCGCGTATCGGTATACAGCGAATCTAAAGTAAGTGACAAGCTGGTGCTTGTTGGTAAATACAAGACGTCGTCACGCTTACCCCAGTATTTAATCAGTGCAATATTAGTATGCGCACGAGCTGCAACGCTGAGCGTATGTAACATTATTGAATGCCTTTCGATTCAAGAGGAACAAGCCACGTATGTATAGCACCTGCTTGCGCCAGAGCCTTGCGAATACGCTGTGCATAGGAGGCTGATTGAGCCAGAGCAATCATACAACCGCCACGACCACCTCCAGTCAGCTTTGCCCCCACAGCGCCTGCAACGTGAGCAGCATGAATGCAGCAATCGAGAGCAGGATGAGAAACACTTAAACTCGACAGAATCCGCTGTGCTTCATTCATATTCTCTCCCAAATCATGAATAGAATTAGCACGTAAAGCATCCGCAGATTCATACGAGAGCTGACCTAAACGATGGATATGCGACCATGTTTCACGTGAAACATTCGGATCGTATGACTTGAGTAAGGAGCGCACATCACTTACAGCTTCGCGTGTACTGCCCGTTATTCCCGTATCTGCTACAACAAGCACAGCATCTGTATGGAAAGCAAAAGTGGAGATTTCCACACTGCGCTGGAACCATACTGCACTATGAGAGGCAACTGCTGCACTATCTAAACCTGATGCGGTGGAATGGGCAATATTTTCGGCAATCTGGGAGTACTCAAATTCTTCCTTAAAACTTAAAGCACGTCCAGCAAATTTAGCCACAGCTCGCACAGTTGCCACCGCCACAGCAGCAGAAGAACCCATACCGCGTTCATGAGGAATACCAGAACGCACAATCAAGTCAAAACCTTTATTTTTCAAGGAAAAATCGTAGATAAGACGGTCTACAAGCACGCGGATATTGCTAAGCATATCTGGAGCGTAACGCAATAATCCGCAGAAATACTCGCAATCAATAAAAATACTGTTATCTAGGCGCGGATTTAAGCGAACACTCATGCGTGCTTCTTCTAGAGGAAGAACTATTGCAGGTTGATCGTACACAACAGAATGTTCGCCAATGAGTATAACTTTGCCATGCGAGACACCGCAATACTCCCCATTCTTGACCATGTTCTCTACTTTAAGAATTCTTTGCCGTTTTTCCAGCTCCCCTTAAGGTCTCTATACATAAAAATCACGAGTAAAACGTCACTCCTTATCTCTTCTCTAGTAATCGAGGATTAAGAGCTGGCACTCCCGGCTGAACAGTATCTGTTTGTATATGATTAGTAAATTTATCATCAATTTTCAAACTCGAGATGAGTTTATATGTCTTTCGCGAGTACACATTAATATGTGAATGTTCTCCTAAACCCACGTTTATAGGAAGCCAGATTTGGTATATGCGTTCGGCATCGCAATTCGAAAAAACATTTCCTACAGGCCATTTATCCTTCGGCACCAGTGGCGGCACAATCTCAGTCATTTTACCAGTAGTTAAATCTGCGTTAAAGATTGATCCACTATCGCTACTCGCAACAATAAAGGAGTTATCGTATGGCGATCCACTCATATACGTAATTCCGTTCCATTGGCTGCCATATGGATCGTAGAGAAGTTTACCCTCTTCATCCCTCAGCACAGTAATTGCATACTCACCACTTATAACATTCCACTTAAGAATACCTAAAATAAAACCTTTTTCGTTCGAATGATAACTTGCTAAAGCTTTCCCAATTATAACCATTGAATACATCCAATTATTTTTGCATGCAGTCAGGGGCTCGCCTAAACCCGCTATACCCATCGTTGGCTTATTGTCTGTATATTCTAAAACATCTTGTGCATTGCTAAAATCTTGTGCATTCACTGTTTTAATGACATGTACTTTTTTATAAACAGGCTTATTCTTTTCTGACAATTGATACATAACATTTGCAGGTCGATCAAGAATCTCGTCATTTGTACCCACATCGTAGGAATTTCCATTTTCACAAACAGCTACACGGTATCCTAGAATACTTTCATTACGAAGTGTATACGTAAAATCTTTATATTCTCCATCTCTAGAAGAAACACTCAGCACACTATTATTCTTCGTACCTATTCCCTTGTTATACATGGTCAAAGCATGAGAATCATCAAGTGCATATGTCGTGTATTCGAATTCTGTTTTGTCATGTTTTGTAGCTTTTATCCTATGGGAGTGTGCATCGATAAAATAATCATATTTCCTATCAGAATAAAAAATTCCTTCTGCTGTCCACGCAATCCGTTTCCCAAACATATACGAGTTATCTTGGATTTCGTACGTACCGTCTTTATAAATAAAAGCGATTTGAGAACGGTCTTTCGGATATGTCGTTGTATCCGCCAGCTCGTAAAGGGGTACTGCTGCAACAACCCTTGATAAATCTACCTGTGAACCGTTATAGCGAGAACCATCAATATTGAATTCATAACTATATCCATCGCCACGATTACTCCCTCGTATGGCTCTGATGATAGATGAGCATCCACCAACCAGAGAACACACGAGGGTAGCAACGAGCAACGTTTTCATACAACGCTGCAGACTCATATCATTTCCTTGCTAGACATTAATAGTCTTATATGTATGTGTAAGACGAGAGTCACGAATACTATATGGATATACGAAATTATCGTTTGGTGCTAAATCAATGCTTGTACCATACATGTACGCAGCCCAAACGAGCTGACTACAATTTAGGCCACCCCAATCATTTCGATTTGTACCGGCAATCCATGCATTATAACCACGACCAATATAGGTACGTGCACGAGCAACAGCCTTATCGCGATTCGCCTGTGATGTTTTTACGGATTGCAAGAATGCACGCCCAGAAGCGCGAGAGTACTGCCGATTGACCTGCCGTGCGACTTCTCCTGGGCCAACAGCTTCAACTATATCCGTTTTACTCACGAAAATTCCAGTATGCCCATGGTTCCAACCGACAGTATTATTCCCTTCAGAAACAAATACATCACCACGATTATTAGCATTTACTAACGGATTATGCTTGTTATTATTCGAAGCGCGAGTCATCGGTCCTGTATCGTAACCCGTCTCATATTTACGTGATTCAGCAAGTGTCTCCTGAGCTACAGAAAGCTTTGTTTTGCCAGTCTGTTGGGCAACTTGAGTAATTTGTGAATCCAATTCACTGTATGAATATACATACCCATACGATTTTTGCAAATCAGAAACTACGAAGTATATTCATCAGGAATACTTGCACTTGCATACGCTGTGCATGGCATCAGAAATACGACGAATGCTGCAACTAATAATAACGTAACCATCCTCATGGTACGCCTATATATATGTTTCATTTCAACTCCCTTGTCAAAACGTTAAGTGTAATCAGCTTTGATTACACTATTAGTATAACTCTTCTCAACTCGCAAAAAATAGGTACCCCGTTTCTCATGATTTAAGTAATCACGGAACTATGATGGAGATTTAGAAGCTAATACAAGGGATCGTTAATCCGAAAGGTTTAAGACTATTAAAATGCATGTACAGCTAGCCCATGACTTAACAGGAGAAGAACGTACTTTCAGCCAAAACAATTAAACAAAACACGGAGTGCAGGGGCGATTGAGACAATGCCTTTCCCTTACCTCTCTTCACGACCTTGTTACTCTCGGTAATGTTATGCATGAGCTTACGACTTATTCACGCTGTTAGCTATTAAAACCGACCGCAAAATTTGTGATGGCATAACCGGCGCGCACTAATTCACGACCCCATGCGCCAGGAATAGTCATAAATCGTGCAGAAATTTCTTGCGCACGCAAATCGTTGTATAGCTCTTCACTATGCTCACGTAAATTCGCCCAAATCTGATCTTTCTGCTCCCAGCGTTTCGGATCTTTTGCAAGAGTAAGGAAAACGCTTGTCACCATAAACTGCGAGCTCAAATAATGCAGCATGTAGCGGTACAATCCATCAGATACTTCACCGCGAGCTGGCATCGCCTCAACCATAATTTTATTAACTTTTATCAGCTGGTCTACGCGCTGAATCATAATATCTTTCTGCACGCTCTGCCCTTCACGGCCAATAAAATAACGGTACAAATCAATATTCAAATACGTTAAAGTTTTCACCCATGGCAATGGTTGGAAAGCGTAAATAAAGTCAACATAGAAAGTATGCTCCGGTAGCACCATACCGCTGGCACGCACAACTTCTGTTCTAAAAGTCAGCGTATGCATCAACAAATACTGCTGAATACGACATGGATTCATATCGTCCCAGGTTAAACGAGTATTTGCTTCAAAAATATTTTTGTAGCGAATAGTGCGCGTATGGCGCTTAGCTATGTTCTCGTAACTATAGTTACTGACTACTAAATCAACAGGTTGAGAAGCCATGGCTTGAGAGCGAAGGAAAGTAATATACGTAACGTAAGCAGCGCTATCAATCCAATCGTCTGCATCAACAATTTTTATATATTGACCCGTTGCCGCTGCAATACCTGCATTACAAGCTCCACCATGACCTGCATTGGTCTGGTGAATAACGCGCACCACGTCTGGGTAACGCTCAGCAAAGGTATCTGCGAGTATTGCTGTGCCATCGCACGAACCGTCATCAACAATGATGATTTCCACATCGGAGGTATCCGAAGTATCGAGAAGAGAGTTCACGCAACGCGCTAAATAATCTTCTACATTGTAGGACGGAACCACAAAAGAAATAGTTTTGTCAGCCATATAGTTTTCTACTCTCATACAAAATCTGTCTGGCACGAAGCCAGACAGATTTTAGTTTATCAAAGAGGGCTTAAAAGCCTAAAGGTGCAGTGTTTTAAACCGCTTATTTCTTGCTCTTTGGCATAATCCAGAACTTGAGCAGAGGGTAAGAAACCACCACAGCCAGCAAAGTATTAAATACTGCTGACAAGGTGCTTGCTAAACCACCCCAACCCATGCTTTCGCTCCATGCAGTAATGTAGCTTGGTGCAAAGCCGGAGACGATAATAATAATGATGGCGAGAATAACGTACTTCCACGCTGCATCCTTAAAGTTGGAGTCTGACTTAAAGACCCACTTCATCTGTACAAAGAAGTTAACGGTCTGCGCCACAATTTCGGCAATAATCGTGGCCAAGAACATACCCAAACCGCCAGCTTTTGCATCGTAGTTGTAGAACAGGAAGTGGAACGGTTCAGTTAAGCCCATCGCTGTTACAAACAGTGGGGTGAGGCACCACAGCATAAGGAAACGGCTAACCGTAGAAATATTCGAGAGCACGTTAAACAGGATGAACTCCCACAAAGCTGGGTGAGTGTCTATCCACTGGGCGATGCCATTTTTCTTAGCAGATTTAGATGGCTTTTCATTAGACTTTGAGCTAGCCTTCTCTGCTACCAAGCCCGCTGCGCTTTCACCCAACTTCGCATCCACCTTCTCGCCCACGCTCGACTGAGTTGTTTCATTCATATTAGTCATGAGTAATCTCCTTTAATGTCTTCTTATTGGCGCTGGCATTACGGAAATACTCAGCGATAATATGACTCGTTCCTCGCCAGAAATGCTTATTCGCAATATCTACAATGCCATCAACCATTTCTGGAGATACAGCGCCTGCTGTCATCTTTGCCATCGCACGCGGAGGCATATTGAGAACAAATAGTGAATTCAAATCAGGCGAACCTGTGCGTTCCATTGCTTTATCACTCTGCTTAGTCAGGTGATTCACCACGAAACGAGCTACAGCGGAACGAGACGAACTCCATGAAAACAGAGCATCATTAGCACCAAAAACGCCCTGAGGATCATACAAATCTAGCTTGCCACCATACAAAGCTTCAAACTCTGCATCGGTTACATTCTTCACATCGCCATCCCAGTAATGACCCAAAGCTTCATTACGTGGCTGAGGCTCCATAGTTCCCTGAACAACATGAGTAGCTTGCAGTGGCGTATTATTCACATTATTGCCTACGAATAGCTCCCATGCTCCAGCTTCTACCTGCCAAGACTGTGAATCCACATCAAAGTGACGGAAAGTATAGTCATCAAAAGCAATACGTACCTGCTTAGATTCGTGAGCATCAAGTTCCACACGCTGGAAACCTTTCAACTCACGCGCAGCACGCAGCACACCCGAATGTGCAGCATGAACATACAGCTGAGCTACATCAGCACCCGGCACATCAGAGGTATTCGTTACGGTAAAAGTAACGCCCTCATCGTCCACACTAAGCGCGGAATATTCAAAAGTGGAATAGCTCAAGCCATATCCAAATGGATAACGCACAGGAATATTGCGCGTGCTGTAGTAACGGTAACCTACAAACGAACCTTCGCGATATACTGAGTCACGCTCTTCTACCGGGAAGTTACCAGAATTTGGCACATCTTCGTAACGCACAGGCCATGTTTCTGCCAAATGACCAGATGGATTCACATCTCCAGTCAGCACATCTACAGTAGCCAAAGCGCCTGCTTGACCCGACAATCCCACATACAAAATTGCATCTACATCGTCAGCAAAATCAACTTCTACAGCCGAGCCAGCAACTAAAACAACCACAATCTGCTTACCAGTATCCACAAGCTCTGCCAGCATATCAAGCTGTGCCTGAGGAATGCGCATATGGGAACGATCCAAACCTTCAGATTCAGAACGCTCATCTAAACCAATGCATGCCACAACAACATCTGGATTAGTAGTATTTACCGTGTTTACGGCTTCTTTTACGAGGTCTGCACGTTCAGCGCCCTGACGGTCGTAACCTTGAGCATAACCCACAACCTGCAGATCTTCGCGCGCTTTCAAACTGTCGAGCAGATTATCCACGCGATAAGCGTTAACTTTAGATGACCCGGAACCTTGATACCTCGCGGTTGCAGCCATATCGCCCACAACCACCAGTTTTGCGTTCTTCTTAAGAGGCAGCGCGTTCTTTTCGTTACGCAATAAAACCGCGGTTTTGCGCGCAATACGGCGAGCAATTTCATGATTACGGATTTTATCGTCTTCAGTGAGGAAACCGTCGCCAGTTGGATGAGTATTGCGTGTGCGCTCGACTGTGTTCAGCACATCTTGAGCAGAGGCATTAAGTTCTGCCTCAGTTACGCGACCGTCTTTTACTCCCTGCACAACTTGACGAGCAGATGCCAAACCTGCAGCAGGCATCTCTAAACCAGCGCCCACACGAGCTGATTCAACGATGTCGTTTGAGCCGCCCCAGTCAGAAATAACCAGACCGTCAAATCCCCACTCGCCTTTAAGAATTTCGGTAATCAGATGCTCATTTTCATGCGCATACACGCCATTAACCATATTGTATGACGACATAATAGTCCATGGCTTGGCTTCTTTTACGGCAATTTCAAAAGCTGTTAAATAGTATTCGCGCAATGTGCGTTCATCCACAATAGAGTTCGATGCCTGGCGACGCAGTTCCTGCGAATTTACAGCAAAATGCTTCGGACACGCTCCTACTCCCTGAGACTGAATACCTTCAATCAAACCAGCAGCTAAACGACCTGCCAGTTGCGGATCTTCTGAATAATATTCGAAGTTTCGTCCGCATAATGGGTTGCGCTTCATATTAATTCCTGGACCGAGCAGCACTTGCACTCCCAGATCTCGGGCTTCAGCACCCAAAGCCTCACCCATTACGCGGGCTTCTTGAGGATCCCACGAGTTCGCCACTGTTCCTGCTGTAGGGAAGCACGTTGCCGGTTTAGACTCCCCTAAACCTAAGTGATCACCTGAACCTGTTTGACGACGCACACCATTAGGACCGTCACTCATTACGAAAGCGGGTACATTGCGATGCTTCAGTTCGCGGCTTTCCCATTCAGATTGACCAGAAAGTAAGGACGCTTTTTCAATAAGCGTTAAATCTTCTGCTTTCACCATGTTAATTCCTTCGCGATGCAAGCTTCCTTGCATACATCTCTCTGTCTGCTTTAACACTGTTTATTGTATTCTTTCAGGCTAGTGTGCTGATAGCTCTCGGCATGAAAGGTAGGTTTGAGAGCGTGAATTGTTCTCTCGGAGTGTTTTTGGCGTGTACGTAAAGGCGAAGGCTCGCCACCTCTTCAGGACTTCTGTCCGTTCTGAGATGACGAGCCTCGTTATGCGAGCTCTTCGTAATCTATGCGATTACTCAGCCACTACTTCTGCTTCCTCAGAACTAGATGCATCCAGAGCTGCAGCTTTCTGGGCTTTTTCTGCCTTCAGACGCTTCATGAAGCGGCGGATGGATACCCATGCTACCCACAGGAGCAAGAGGGTTACTACTGCTACTACAGCGTAGTAGATCCACTGCCACAGAGCGATTTCAGTCTTTGGAGCGCCATTCTCGTATACGTAGGTGTTCACAGCGGTGTAGAGAATACCGTGTGTAGCTTCACGCATATGAGCAACAGTATTAGCTGACTTATCGGTAATTTCGTTGGTGGTTGGAACAGTAGCAAGCATTGCATTACCACCGTTATAGATGGATAGTGTGCCTTCCATGTAGCCGTAGCCACCGAAGTAATCGGTCAGAACGAAGCCACGGAAGCCCCACTCATCGCGCAGAACCTTGTTGAGCAAAGAGTCGTTTGCACCAGCCCACTCATTACCAATGTAATTGAATGCGGACATTACAGCAGTTGCCTTACCATCCTTCACAGTCATTTCGAATGGTTTCAGGTAGATTTCGCGAATAGCCTGCTCAGTGCTCCATGTGTGCAACATAGACAGACGGTGATCTTCCTGATCATTCATTGCGAAGTGCTTCATGAATACATACAAGCCAGCTTCTTGAACGGACTTGGTTTCCAAGGAAGCCATGTAGCCTGAGAGTACCGGATCTTCGGAGAAGTATTCGAAGTTACGACCTGCATATGGGCTGCGGTGAATGTTCATAGCTGGTGCATACCAACCGGTAACCTTCAAGTCCTTACCCATCTGAGCAATAGCCTTACCGAATTCGGTTGCTAATTCTTTGTTCCATGTGGAAGCCACAGTAGTAGACGATGGCAAACCGATGGAACCCTGCTTGGTGAAGTTGTTGTTCAAAGCTGCAGGACCATCCACATCGGACTGGCGAACCTTACTGATAGATGGAATAGCACCATTGTTGTAGCCTGCAAAAGCAATTAACTGTGCCATCTCATCGTAGGTCAGCTCGTCAAGGAGCTTATCCCACATTGGATCGTCATAATCCTTGCCATAGAGCTGGTAAAGCTGAACACCGTTCTTAGCGCCGGTTGTTGGCATCTTTACGTTGCCCTCGTCCTTCTTCACCTTCTCGAGCCATTCCTTCACGTTCGAGGAGTTTACGAAGCTTTCCTTGTATTCTTGTGCAAGCTCAAGGTTAGCTGGAGCAGCAGTTGCTTCAGCGAGGTTAGCGAACTTACCTGCACGAGACAAGTAGGTTACGGAACCATTGCCGTCTGCATCAGCAAACTGGTTCTTAGCAACAGTCTTATCTCCATTATGAGTGGTGGAACCATCATACTTAATAGTGGAAGCAACATTAACAGTCTTAGTGTCGAGCTTAGTGTGAGAATCAGCGTTCACAGAAATCTCATAGTCACCAGCTTCGAGCACGTATGCGCCATCACCAGACATGTCATAAGAAGCCATATCGGAGTCGTTGAAGCTCACGTTTACAGTTTCAGACTGACCAGGCTCAATAATCTTGGTCTTAGCGAACTGAACAAGGTTAGCAGTGGACTTTTCAATGCCACCTTCAGTGTATGGAGGATTGTAGAAGACTTCTACCGCAGTCTTACCTGCAACCTTACCCGTGTTAGTTACGGTTACATCGAAGCTTACCTTGCCATTTGCATAGGTAACTTCACCCATCTTCTGTTCAAAAGTGGTGTACGACAAGCCATAACCGAATGGATACTGTACTGCTTCATCGTAATTAATAGCACCTTCAGCATCTGCAGTTTCGAAGAACTTGTAGCCCACATAAATGCCTTCTACATAGTTCACGAATGCAGGAGTGAACTTACCGAAGAAACCTGCATCGGTAGAGTATTCCTTCATATTGGTGTAGTCCCAGTGACCAATATTGTTATACCAAGGAGCCTTAGAGAAGTCACGCAAGAAAGTATCAGAGGTCTTACCTGATGGGTTCACCTTACCGGAGAGAATAGAACCGAGGGAAGCAAAACCAGTCTGACCTGCTGGTGGGCACCACAGAACGGACTTAATCTGAGAATAATTATCTACCCAGCTCAAGTTCATAGCATTAGCACCGTTGTAAACGACAGTTACATCGTCGAAGTTATCAGTAATGAGCTTTACCAAGTCCTGCTCGGTCTTAGAAAGAGAAAGATATCCTTGACCCTTTTCGAAATCTTGGTAATCACCATTATTCACATAGTCGTGTGCTTCTTCGCCACCGAAAGCCTGAACCTTGGACTTGTATCCTGACTCGTGAACACTCAAAGTAGTCATATCGGATGGCAAATCAGCACCTTCACCACCGGAACGACCAATAACCAGAACAGCCTTATTGGAGAACTGCTTAGCCTGAGAGATTTCTGCTTCTGTGTAAGAAGCAGCAGTTGGCTCAGGAAGAGTCCAATCCTGGCTTACCATACCCACGATTGGGCGATCTGCACGATAGTCAGTGTACTTCTTAGTGAGCTGTTCGTTAGTCTTAAAGCCAGCTTCCTGCATACCCTGAATAAGGGAAGTTGTTGGGTACTTGTCGTTCATGGAACCAGAACCAGTTCCACCATAAATTGGATTAGACGATGCCCAACCAAACACGTTCACAGCAGAATTTGCTTTCAAAGGCAAGCTGGAATCCTTGTTTTCAAGAAGAGTGACACCTTCGTTCTGAATTTCTGTAGCGAGCTTTTCGGCCTTAGCCTTGCTTGCTTCGCTCAAAGTACCAGAACCAGACATCAGGTTCAAAGTAGTATTCAGTGGTCCAAACAGCATCATAGATACTGCAACCATAATGGCCACAACAGCTGCAATCCAGCTCCACGAGTGAATCAGCTTTCGCCAGCCCTGAGATTTGAGCCACAACTTATTAACAGCAATTGTTAATACAATTGCTGTGACCAAGGCAACACCAATGATGATTAACTGCGACTCTAATGACTTGAGTAACGCAATAACGTCATCCATATTTACGCCAAGCATCTCTGCCCCTTTCCTATTCTTTTTCTCGCCCCGCACTCCATTGATGCAGGCACATCTACTAATAAAAAACGCTTTTGTTCTTTTTAACAGAATTTAATTCCGATTATATGGCAAGATTTTTATGAGGTCTCAGCCAGAAGAACGGTATTGCACAAGTGGTTCACTTCGTTTCACGACACGCCGCAGCGGGTGAATAGGCAGATATGGTTAGATCGGAAG
>ERZ507066.199-NODE-199-length-24010-cov-5.22317_pt1 | contig 24010 bp, 19 predicted proteins | sample MGYA00512866_ERZ507066 | MGnify/ENA metagenome assembly ERZ507066
GCTCTTCCGATCTGCGTATATTTTGAAAAGCCACGTACCACTATTGGGTGGAAGGGTTTAATTAATGACCCTGATTTGAACGGTACTTTTAATATTCGCAAAGGCATGTGGCTTGCCCGCAAAGTGCTTGTTGATATTGTAGATATTGGTTTGCCAACAGCAACTGAATTCCTCGATCCTATTACACCTCAATATATTTCTGATGCTATTAGTTGGGGTGCTATTGGCGCGCGTAATACGGAAAGCCAGGTGCATCGTCAGTTAGCTTCCGGTTTATCTATGCCAGTCGGTTTTAAGAACTCCACCGATGGTAATGTGAAAGTTGCTGCAGATTCTTGCTATGCGGCTGCTAATGAGCATCACTTCCTTTCTGTTAATGTGGATGGTTCCGTTATTTCTGCTGAAACTTTGGGCAATCCTGATTGTCATGTGATTTTACGAGGCTCTATTCATGGTCCAAATTACGATGCCGATAGCGTTGCCCAAGCCTTGGAATATTTACAGGAATCTAATGCGCCTTATGCAGCTTCTCATGGTTTGATTATTGATGCCGCTCACGGAAATTGCGGTAAAAACGAGGTGCGAGAAGCACAAGTTGTTGAAGAAATTGCTGCACGCCTTGCCGCCGGTGAGCAGGGAATTTCCGGCGTTATGATTGAAAGCTTTATTGAAGCAGGACATCAAAGTCCAGGGCGTTTAGACGAGTTAGTCTATGGAAAATCAATTACCGATAGTTGTGTTTCGTGGGAACGAACGAATGAGTTACTGCACACCTTAAGTGCTGCCATTCGTGAGCGTCGTGCGTTACACTAAATGTATGCCGGAAAGTAAGTCAGAAGCAACCACTGAAGCTTTAGAACGCCATGCTCAGGAAGCGGCTCGAAACCGTGCGTTTTTGCACGAACAGCTCAATCAATCGCATGAAAGTAATCCGCTGAACCTCGCTTCTATTTCGCGTTGGGAAGATGAGGTGGGTTTAGCACCGATTATTAACAGGCGAGTATTGGAGCTGGACGTGCTGCCATCGCCTGCTGAAGTCTTGCAATCTATGCCGTTAAGCGAGCAAGCATGCCAGTTAGTGGTGGAATCTCGTGAGGAAACTCGTCGCGTTCTTGCTGGTGACGACGATCGTCTGCTTGTTCTTGTGGGACCATGCTCTATTCATGATCCACGTGCAGCTCTTGACTATGCGCAGCGTTTAGCGCAGGTTCGCGAGGAGCTGGAGGATGATTTACTCATAGTTATGCGCGTGTATTTTGAGAAACCGCGCACAACGATTGGATGGAAAGGTCTGATTAACGACCCTGATTTAGATGGCACGCATCAGATAAATAAAGGTTTGCTTTTAGCTCGACATACCTTGTTAAGTGTGTTGGATGCAGGAGTGGCTGCTGCTACTGAATTTTTAGAGCCGACTTCTCCGCAATATATTGCTGATGCTGTGACGTGGGGTGCTATTGGTGCGCGGAACACGGAAAGTCAGGTGCATCGTCAGTTGGCTTCCGGATTGTCTATGCCGGTGGGCTTTAAGAATGCGACTGACGGTTCTGTGCAAGCTGCTGTAGATAGCGTTTATACCGCTGCGCAACAGCATACCTTCTTTGGTATTGACCACCAGGGAAGAGCTGCGGCAGTAGAAACTTTAGGTAATCCTGATTGCCACGTGGTATTACGTGGGTCGAGTTCAGGGCCAAATTATGATGCTGATTCAGTTCGAAGAGCGCTTGTAGATGCTCGCGCTGTTTTAGATGAGAACAGCGTTGGAGCGCATGGTTTGATTATTGATGCTTCTCATGGCAACTCCGGCAAAGATGAAGTGCAACAAGCTCGGGTAGTGCGCAATATTGCGCAACGTTTAGCTGTCGGTGAGCAGGGGATTTCTGGAATTATGATGGAAAGCTTTATTCAAGCAGGCAACCAGAAAGCGGCTCCACTTGAACAATTAGAATACGGTAAGTCCGTAACTGATCGCTGTATTTCATGGGATGACACGAATGTGCTACTTTATGAGTTGGCGCAGGCGGTGCGTAGTCGGAGAGGTTTGTGATTCGGGGGTGAAGTACTTCTAGAGTGAAGTACTTTCGTAATCTCGAATGGGGCGAGGCTCGTAATCTTGATTAAGGGCGAGGCTTGATTAAGGGGAGTCGCAAGTTTTAGCGAGGCTTGAGTTTAAGCGTGGCTTGTAGCTGTTCTGCGCAATCAGACTTTAAATTGCGTTCAATTCGAAGAGTTCTTGCTCTCACATATTCTGCTTAACCGATTAATACACCTGTTGTGCCAGTTTTGATGCGCAAAAAATGGCTTCAAAACTGGCATATCGGTTGCGCGTATCGACTTCACCGATAAAAATAAACACATTCACACTGCAGCGATGTCTTAACACCTGACATCCTGAGAAATCAACTGGAACCTGCTGGGCAACACTCTCCTCTAAACCCCGCTAAATCCGAAGAGCCATATTAGCGAGGTTTGAGTGACTAATTTAGGGTAGAGGCGTCCTGAGAACTCGAAAGAAACATATGCATGTGCTAGTGTGTGCTACAAGCAAATAAACAATGGAAGGACATAGTATGGCACAGCGAACGCTTGCTGTTATTGGAGCAATGGACGTGGAAGTAGATTTGCTTGCCAAGTCTTTAGATGAAGTATACGAGCACAAAAGTGCAGGTGTAACTATTTTTGATGGTCGTCTGCCTGGCACAGATGTGCGTGTGGTCGCTACCGTAGCGGGTATGGGAACGGTGAATGCTGCTGCCACGGCTCAGCATCTCATTGATGTGTATGCGCCAGAAGCTTTACTTTTCTCCGGAATTGCTGGGAATTTAACGAATCATTTGCATATCAACGATGTTGTTTTAGGTAAGACTTTGGTTTATCTCGACACCGACATGCGCATGATTTCGCAAGCACCACCTTTTACGAATGAGTATCACAGTGACGAAAAACTCCTCGCCGTTGCAGATGAGGTATTAAACAAGCTCAGGATTGAGCATATTGCAGGAACGATTGCCACCGGCAATTTATTTATTGAAGGTGATGCTGCTGCCAAGGTGAAAGCTGCGACGGGAGCAGACGCGGTAGAGATGGAGGGTGCGGCTATCGCTCATGTGGCAGCGCGTAATGAGGTGCCTTCTTTGGTGATTCGAGCTTTGAGTGACAATGCCGATACTGAATACGAAACCTTCCGTGAATTCGACGTGAGTGAATACGCCGATAATGCAGCTCGGATTGTTATGGAGATTATTTGCAGCCTCGCATAGTGCGCGACACACGGAGAATGATGGGGCGTAGACAAAATCTACACCCCTGTGTAGTATCTGTATCTGTAAACCACAGACCGTTGGTTGGGGAAACCCAGTAAAGCGTTCGCGCCATCGCAGGTTGAGTTCAAAGGCATGTATATGCCTGTTATGTTTGCTCTGCTTGCGTGCAGGGCTTTTTTATTGCTCTAATGCTGGAACTCCAATGAGGCGGTTCAATAGGAAGGAATGCCAATGAGAAGGCCAGAAAAGGCAGAGGCAATTGCACAGCTCACTGACAAGTTCCGTGAAGCTGACGCAGTGCTCCTCACCGAGTATCGTGGCCTTAGCGTTCCACAGATCTCCGATCTGCGTGAAAAGCTTGGCACCGATACAACCTACAATGTGGCGAAGAATACGCTTGCACGCATCGCAGCTAAGGAAGCTGGTATTGAGGGTCTCGACGACTTGTTCGCTGGTCCAACAGCTATCACTTTCGTGAAGGGCGATTACGTAGCAGCCGCTAAGGTTCTGCGTGACTTCACCGCACAAAATAAGCAGCTCATTATTAAGGGTGGCTTCGCAGATGGTTCCGTATACGACGCTGCTGGCGTAAACCAGCTTGCAGACCTCGAGCCACGCGACGTTCTCCTTGCCAAGGCAGCAGGCGCTCTCAAGGGCACCATGGCCAAGGCAGCATTTGCATTCGCTGCACTGCCAACCAAGGCAGTTCGCACCTTCGATGCATTGCGCGAAAAGCAGGAAAAGGCTGCATAGTTACATTAGCTTGCTAACAGTAACTGCATAAGATATAAGATTTCGGCACTTGAACAATAGTTAAACGGTGCCACAACGAAAGGAAGCCATTATGGCAAAGCTCTCCGCAGATGAGCTCATTGAAGCTTTCAAGGAAATGACACTCGTAGAGCTCTCTGACTTCGTAAAGAAGTTCGAAGAAGAGTTCGACGTAGAAGCTGCAGCTCCAGTAGCTGCTGTTGCTGCTGCTCCAGCTGCTGGTGCAGCTGCTGCTGAAGAAGAGAAGGATGAGTTCGACGTAATCCTCACCGCAGCAGGCGACAAGAAGATTGGCGTTATCAAGGCTGTTCGTGCTTTGACCAGCCTCGGCCTCGCTGAAGCTAAGGCTCTCGTAGATGGCGCTCCAAAGCCAGTTCTCGAAGGCGCAAACAAGGAAGATGCAGAAAAGGCAAAGGCAGAACTCGAAGCTGCTGGCGCATCTGTAGAACTCAAGTAGTTTCTTCCTCACATTTAAACAGGTTTACATTAGTCCTGCTGCAGGTTTCTGCGGCAGGACTTTTTTAATAGCTTGTGATTTTTCAACACGATAACTGTTACTTGCACACTCTTGAACGTACAATAAGAAAGAGTATGCCCTATAAGGGTGAATCTAGTAAAGGATGGGACCGTGACTGATTCTGCGAAGACCTCCACAACGTGGAAGATTACTGTAAACGATCAGAGCATAACAGTAACAGCTCCAGCACGCGTATATATTGGTCGTAAACCAATGCGCCCCGTTGAAGTACCTGACAATGCTACTCGCTTTGATGTGCCTGACCTAACCAAATCAATGTCTAAAAATCATGCATTATTGACAGTAGAAGATAACGGTCAAGCAGAATTAAGCGATCTAAATTCTACGAACGGCACTTATATACGTAACGCTCACGATGCTTTACTGCGCGTGCCAGCAGAAAATCCTTATACTATATCCAGTGAACAGATAAGCGGACAGTTTGGCGATGTATCTTTCGAGATAGCAGTCAACCAAACACAGCAGCAGTCAGCGCCTGAAGGTCCTGCTCCTGCAGTACAAAATCTGTTTGATTTTAAGTCTCCGGTCAGCGATGATGCGCCTGCTCCATCTATGAGTGTGGATGATATTTTAGATTTGCGTGCCGGCGAGCCAACCCATATGTTTGCCATGCAACCAGCTGCTGTTCAAGATGAAGAGGCAGAAGAGCCACACGTTGATTCTGCAGCTACGCCACAGGTTGTGGTCAATGAAGATTCTGGCTATGTTCCTGTATACGAAGCAGGTTCTGTATTCGACCGTCTTTCACGCGGTGATTTCGAGCATACTGACACTATCGTTGAAGTTCGGGGTCATACAAGTGTTGAAGCGAAAAGCACACAAGACTTTAACGTGCAATTCGATATTGCTCAAATTCCTGAACTCCTACCATTCTTAGGATTAAATCCGTTCTTGTATGACGATATGTATGCATGGTTAGAAGCTCAAAATAATGACAGTGTTAATAAAGCATTAGAATCCAATGAAGGATATCAAACCTGGAAAGCGAGCAGCAAGTAATGACTGAAGATGCACGCATCACAGCAAGCAGCGAGTCTCTCGACACGGTAAAAGCATGGTATCAAGACTACCGTGCCACACATGGTAGCGCGCCAATCGAAGATATGAATCGATTAGCTGCACGCTTAGAACTCGATCATGCTCACCCATCAGGCATAGCGCAACTATTCTCTAACGGTCAAACGCACCTCGACTCTCTCTATCGCGACGAGGGCTTACTTAAAGCAACTTTGCGTAAACTCAACCGCGTGTTAGATGATAAAGCGAATAAAGAGCATAACGAAGGTTCCGCGCATCTGTCATTGAGCGTAGGAGCTGCAGTATGGCCAGGTAAGAATTTGCCTATTTTGCTGTATCCAATACGTATCGAAGAGAGCGATGGAGCAGACTTATCGCATTGCCGTATTCGTATTACTGGTTCCGCAAGCGTTAATGAGTCACTAATCAATCAGCTACGCACCTTAGGTATTGCTATTACAGCAGACGATGTTCTCGCTCATGCTGAAGGTGACGGAGTAAGCGTAGACAGCGATATTGTTTTTAAGAATATTAAACAAGCTGTTGGCACGCATATTCAAAAATTCACGGTGAACCGCTCCATGGTTATTGGATGCTTTATCCGCTCATCAACGCTTATGCTTGCCGATGCAGATCATATTATTTCACGCATGGAAAACGGTGGCACTGGAAACGACCTCGTAGACGTTTTTGCTCAGCCAGAAGAAGCAGGACGTCGTCTTCAGGAGCGTGAATTACCAGAATATCGTCCTTTTGATTGTGATCCGCATGAAGAAAATGAAGTGGGCGATGTGGATAATGTTACCCGCTATGCTGCGCGTGTGGTTACGAGCGGAACAAGCGTTTTTATGAACCTGCCTGTGGCATACGATAGCGTACCTTATGCGGCAGCTATTACTTCTCATGCAGCTATGGCTGGAAAAACTGTGCTATATGCTCCAGGAAGCGCGGAACAAAAACGCAACTTCTTATTAACCATGCGTTCTCATCATATCGATAGCTTTGTTCTTGATTTAGCAGATCCAAGTGCGGGTGCTGCTATAGATAAGCAGCTAATTTCTGCAGTTAGCTTCCAACCAGGAACTGCTCACAGCCGTTTCAATCAGCTTGCTGATGAACTCGTGGGCGTACGTGGACGCTTAACAAAGTATTTGAGCGATTTGCACGGTAAAAATGACCAGTGGAATGTGAGTGCATACGAAACTATCGAAAATCTTGCACGTATTTCTGCTTTGCCAACGCATCCATCCACTCATGTGCGTTTTAGTGTAGATACTGCACGAGCAATCGTGGGGCACGAAGAAGAATGGGGACGTAAACTCGTTCGCGCTGGCGAAATTGGTGAATATACTATTGATGCTCCAGACACTCCATGGTTCAAAGCGTCACTGTATACGCGAGACGAAGCAATAACAGCTTATCAGCGCGTGGAGCGTTTGCTCGACGATACTCTTCCAACAATTGCTAAGCATATATCTATTACTGCACAAACCTGCGGATTCCCAGTTCCAAACACGCCTCATGAATGGAATAAGCAAGTTCATGTATTGCGTAACCTGCGTAAAGTCTTAGATATTTTCCAACCAGCAATTTTTGAGCGTGATATTGACTCGATGATTGAAGCAACTGCGTCGAAAGCAGAGCGTCGAGAAAGCAATAGCACCATGGGGTACTGGGAACGTCGCCGACTAACAAAAGAAGCTAAAAGTCTTTTGCGCGCTGGTGCTCAACCAGATAATTTGCGTGACGCTCTTATTGTGGTTCGCCGTCAAAGCGAACTCTGGCGTGAATTCGTGCCACGAGGTGGATGGCCAGTATTACCTCCTCGATTAGACGATATTATTGAGATTCAAGAAAATCTTGAACGCGATATTACCGCCTTATCTCACGTTCTTGACCGCACTCCAGTAGGAGGAGACCTCGATAATTCAAGCTTTGAAGATCTCGAAAAGAACTTACGTCTTCTCTACAATGATCGCAAAGCGTTAGAGGATTTGCCTGAGCGTGCCTGCTTAGAAGTAGAATTTAGCAACGCCGGTTTAGATGAGCTTATTGCTGATTTGCGCGCTCGCAAGGTATCACCTGAAGCTGCTCCTGATGAACTTACTTTGGCATGGTGGACAACAGTGTTCGAAAGCATTGTGCAGTCCTCTCCAATTATTGCTAATCAAGACGGTTCTGTGCTGTCTTCCGCAACAGAGCGATTCAACCAAGTTGATACTGAACATGTGCGTTCTATCGGTGCTTTGGTTCAAGAAAGCCTTATGAAGCGTTTATCTGAGATTGTGTATGCGCATTCTCAGGAATCTAACGCAGCACATGCAGCCTTAACCTTGCAACCTTCTATGCGCTACAGTTCAATTGTGAAGATGCATCCTAGCATTGTTACTGCAGCTAAGCCAATTGTGGTGGGTATGCCTGTTGCTGTGGCATCTGAAACTCCAACAGGGGAGAAGATTGCCGATATTGCTGTGATTGATGCATGTGCGCACATCCAACCATTGGAATTATTCAGCATTCTGTCTCGTGTAGATACTGTTATTGTGCTGGCACATGAGGAAACTGTATCCTCTGCATCGATTAAAACACTGACTCAGATTCTTCCACGCATCAATGCCACCGCTCGCTTAGATAAGCGCGATGCTCGATTATCTGCTTTCCTGATTGATGCAGGATACGGCAATCTTCCCCTAGGCGTTGCTCCAGATAAGATTCGCAGCACAGTTACTTTCTCGCATGTTCCAGGAAATGGCGTACCTAATGCTGGACATGGCATGGTGGAAACCAGCCGTCAAGAAATTGACCGTGTAGTGGGCATTATTGAAGAACGTAGTCAATCCTTCACCCGCATACCAAGCGGATACAAGTTGACTGTCGTATGCTTTAACGATACGCATCGTCAACGTGTGGGCGCAGAACTCAAATTGCTTGCTGGCAAGAGTACAAGCTTGCGAAGATTCTTACACCACGTAGCTGTTGTAACCATTAACGATGTGGCGGGTATGGATTCCACGGATGTTATTTTAACGACTGGTTTCGCTAAAACAACGCAAGGCCGACTTATTCAACAGTTTGGTGTGGTAGAAAATCCTGCAGGTGAAGGCATGATTCTTGATGCTCTGGCTTTGGGACATGCCAAGCTCGATATTGTAACCTCCTTCTATGCCTATGAGATGGAAGATGAGCGTTTGCATCAACGAGGGCCACAGTTGCTTAAGCAGTTGCTGTCGTGGGCACAAAACCTTGAAGAGTCAACTCTGCACCCAACCGAGCACTTCCATGAAGACGATATTCTTCTCAACGATCTCGCAGACCGCATGCGTTCTCGTGGTTTGAACGTGGCAGTGAATTATGGATTCGATACTGGTCAGCGCATACCTTTGGCTGTAGGTCTGCCTAACCAGCCATACGTATTGGCTGTGTGCACAGACGATAAACAGTTTATGAGTATTCCCTCTACACGTCAACGTCACCGTTTCGCTGTAGAAGACCTAGAAATCCTCGGCTGGTCTGTGATGTATGTGTGGTCGGTTGCAGCCTTCGTGAACCCCGAAAAAGAAGTTGACCGTATTGTGGCTTACTTGGCGCGTTTAGGAGATGCACAGTGAAACCACTAGGTAAAACAACTCGTCCACCACGGCGGGTAGAACGCAAAGGAACTGAATGGTTTGATGCCGACGGAGTAAAGCTCGAACCTTCTGATGTGCTCACCGATCAGCAAAAAAATGTGCAAGACGATCAGCGCATACTCGGCGAGTTACCACCACACTTCGCGGTCTTTAACTTCAAGCATTAGCTTCATTCGCCCATTATGACGTACCTTCATGAGGTACCGCAATAATGGGCGATGTTGATTGTGCCTCTACGATGCGCAGAGCATCTTGAGCAGGCAGGGCAACGGTTATGGCAGTATTGCGCTCCTCATTAATCTCCCACAGTGCATGAGACTGCGCATGGGAAGGAATATGAAGCACTAATGCAGAACTCGATAACGTAGCCTGTGCTGATAATAACGAAATACGTTCACCCACATGCATTGATGTGAAAGAACTTGCCAAGCTAATATCGAGCGACGTATATCCTTTCGGAACAACTGGAACATCGTGGAGAACCGTTTTAGGAATAAGTAACCCCTTGCTTAAACGCACGGGACTCATTTTTCCTACCACATCATTGGCAGACACTACCAGAGTCGTTATATCCAAACTAGACGGCACATCAGCCATCCGCACATCTCGTGCTTGAATAACTGTGCCGCGGGGAATGGAACGAGCCATCATAACAACATGATGAGCGCTCTTCGGTGGAACAATAAAAGAAGATATAAGAATAAAAGCGCAGCCAAGAGCTATGCATATTCCTGCAAGAAAACACCGATGTGCATGTAAACGCTTATGCGCGCTAGAAAGAAAATGCTGGTAAAACCACACACTTATTGTGCGTGGTCGAGCGTTCGCTGAAGCAGGAAGAGCATCGCGACGTTGTGCAGCAGGGGAGGACTGGCGATGGCTTCTATTCGTAGAATGTGTGAATTTACTCATATATCTATCTAAGCGAGTAAATCCGTAAGAAAAAAATTATAAGAACAATGTGAACCAATGTGAAAACACGCCGACTTATCCACACAGTCATACGTTTTATAGTTCTATATGAAACGCAAAACAGCTCGGATAATACCGACGTGCGGAAAGCCTGCAGTCCCTAAGCAGAAGCTCCTGAACCGCTATCTGTATGATAAAAACCTGAGCCCTTGAAGGTAACGCCAGCTACAGAATACACTTTATGAACCTGTTCCTGACCACACTGCGGACACAACGTAATAGGATCGTCCGAGAATGACTGCATGCGTGTGAAATCATATGAGCAGTTCTTGCAACGGTAATGATATGTAGGCACTGTTCCTCCTAAAAAACCTAACCCCCAACTATCTTAAGCTCATGGCAGACATCGCTACACATGCTCAGTACTGTTAAAGAAACCGTCTCAACACGCAGAAATTTTGCAAAATTACCACCTAATGACACCCATGTCATTTATTGTAGAAGTTATGGTTACTCAGTCTCTCAGCGGTATTGTACTTATAGTACTGGCTCTTGTAGTTCTTATAGGCATTGTTCCCTTAAGCACGATGAGGAGTCAACGTAACGCGAGTAGGCACTTTGAAGATAAATATTCTTCCTCACTGCATGTGATTGATGATGATGCAGCTGCTGTGCGCGACGAGTTGCGCGTATTACAAAAAGAACGTTTCGATGCTGCTAAGCAAGAAGCTAATGCTTTGCGTTTTAGTGCGCATAGAGTCAATCGTATGCGCGCTTTACGGCGTTCGGGAATACGGCATCGTCGAATCCTCACTATGGTTCTGCTAGTAGCCACTATTGCTGTGCCAGTGTGCGCTTATTTATGGAATTTTAGTTACTGGTGGAGCGCTTTTCCAGCAGCATTATTGCTGACAGTTCTTGGCTTTGGTATTACTCAAGCTAGGCGAGCACGCTTATGGGAGGAAGAGCTTAAACAGTACCGTGTGGCATCCTCATCTCACAAGCCTAACGGTATTACTCGTTTTGATTTAACGGATGTTCATGCGCATAACGCTCAGAGTAATGCTGAACGTGCAACAGAGCAAGCAGGCGTGCAGAGTGTTCAGAAAGATAAAGATAATAACGAACCGCTCTTTACCGTAGATACAGTAAAAACTATCGAGTTTAACTCGGTGGATATTGAGCATTCTGCGCATTCTAATCGCGATAATAATGACGAGCTAGATATATTCGTTCCGCAAACACACAACGATCAGATGGCACATGAGGATGACTCTTATGAGGTTTTGAGCCGAGAAATCGTTTCTGCACGTCAAGTAGCACAGGCTGTTCCGCCAACGCATACCGTGCATATCCCATCCAGTGATGACGCTGCTAATCGTGCTGATAAAGAACAGGTAGATGTAAATTCCATTCTTGAAATGCGCCGTCAGTAAAATTTATCAAAAACTTGCGCCACTTATTAGCAAGTTTTTGCAAAATAGTGATAAATTTATGAATAAAGGTTAAAAACGCAAAGAAAGGAGCAGCAATGGCATTTGCACTCACACCTTTGGAAGACAAGATTATTATTAAGCAGGCTGCAGCTGAGACAACGACTGCGTCTGGCTTGGTAATCCCAGATAGCGCTAAGGAAAAGCCACAGCAGGGTGAAGTTCTTGCTGTTGGACCAGGTCGTCGTAATGATGCTGGTGAGCGCATTCCAATGGACGTGAAGGTAGGAGATAAGGTTCTCTACTCGAAGTATGGCGGCACTGAAGTGTCTTATGCTGGTGAGGACTACCTCATTCTTGGTTCTCGCGACGTTCTCGCAATCTTGAACTAAGTTTTCTTCTTTATTCTCCGCTTACTGTGCCGCTATGGCGTGGTGGGCGGAGTTTTTATTGTTAAAAATTAGGTGTTAAAAGCAGGTCTGCTTGTCGTTGGATTGGATTCGAAGGCTGTTCTGTTTGGCGTATTGTTCAGATTGTGACGTTGCGGTCTTTGGTTATTCTATGCGAGCTTGAACCTGACGCTGAGCATTATGAACCGCCTACGAAACTTTTTAATGGCTCTTGGAGGGGGGCGTGGGTTTTTGTCTTATTTGGTTGTTATTGCGGTGTGTAGGAGCCCTAGGGTGGTTCGTGAAGCATGACTTGGTAGAGCGTTCCACGATTCACGAGTGTTCTAATCATGTTCACAGGGGTGAAACGCAGCGTGAAACATGCTTCACTCTAGCACTCCACGATTCACGCACAGCACGAAAACCGAAAACACTCTCAACGATGGGAGCGAGCATTGTTAGCGTTCCACACTCACAACCTTCACACCCTCTAAAAACCGAAGAAACTGTTTAATCCTTGAGCAAAACGCGCGACTCACCGATACATCGGCTCAAAACCAAGCGTGTTGCAATCACTATATATAGATACTTGAAAAATTGAGACCACTGTATATAGTAGTTCATAGCCGTTAAGAAGGAGGCGTGCAATTCATGGGAGACCGTAGAAGCGACCATGTAGCCGAACAGACTGCAACGCAAGAACCAACGCAAGAAACACCACAAGCGCAAGAACGCGAGCTCAGTGCGCCTGAACTTCCTGCACAGGGTGATGCTATCGGTGCAGTCGTATATTTCTCGTCAGCATCAGAAAATACATCCCGTTTTATTCACAGCTGCAAGCTGGAAGAACAGGGTATTAATGTTTATCGCATACCAATGCGTCCTAAAGACCCAGCTCTTAACGTGGACGAGCCATATATTTTGGTAGTTCCAACTTACGGCGGTGGGGTAGCAAAGAAAGCTGTTCCTGTTCAGGTAAAAAAATTCCTGAATGACGCAGCTAATCGAGCAGGAATCCGCGGCGTTATTGCAAGCGGTAATACGAATTTCGGTGAAGCCTTCTGCATGGCGGGAGATATGGTTGCCGCGAAATGTAAAGTGCCATTTATGTACTATTTTGAGCTTATGGGCACGCAAACAGATCGCGAAAAAGTTACGCGCGGTGTGGTCGATTTCTTTAAGACTCATCAGGAAAAGTAACACGCCTTGTAAAGCCTTATAACGCACGTGAATAAACTCACATCGCACTCGCATCACGCGAAAATGGGTGAGTGAAGTAAGACTTACGAGTAGCATAGAAACAGTTTATTTAACGGGTTCGTAGAGCATAGAAAAAGCGCAGGAAACGCATAAAACTGTGCAAAATCGCGCAAAACCCGCGAGAATCAGGAGAAAAAACATGGCAGATAGCGCTGTTTACGACGCTTCGCAGGATTATCATGCACTGAACGCAATGCTCAATCTGTACGATGAGAATCATCAGATTCAGTTCGATAAGGATATTGCTGCAGCAGATCTTTTCGTACACGGGGAAGTAGCAGAACGCACGAAGCACTTCGACTCCGTGCAGGAACGTTTGCAGTTCCTCTTCGATAACCTTTACTACAACAAGGAAGTTTTCGACGCATATTCTCCTGAGTTCTTGGATAAGATTTATGCATACGCAGATTCCTTCAATTTTAGTTTCGAAACATTCTTGGGTGCATTTAAGTTCTACTCGTCCTATGCTTTGAAGAGCTTCGACGGCAAACAGTATCTGGAGAACTTCGAGCAGCGTACAGTAGCTGTTGCATTGGAGCTGGCAGCTGGTAATGAAACCAAGGCTATGGAGTTCGTGGAAGAGATTATTACCGGTCGCTTCCAGCCAGCAACCCCAACATTCCTTAACTTGGGCAAGGCTCAGCGCGGTGAACCAGTATCATGCTTCTTGGTGCGCATCGAAGATAATATGGAATCCATTTCACGCGCAATCAACGCTTCTCTTCAGCTGTCTAAGCGTGGCGGTGGCGTAGCTTTGCTGTTGAGCAACCTACGTGAAACAGGTGCTCCTATTAAGCATATTGAAAACCAGTCATCTGGTGTAGTGCCGGTCATGAAGCTGCTGGAAGATTCCTTCTCTTATGCTAATCAGCTGGGCGCTCGTCAGGGAGCAGGTGCGGTCTATCTGAGCGCGCATCATCCAGATATCCTGACTTTCATGGATACCAAGCGCGAAAATGCGGACGAAAAAATCCGTATTAAAACTCTTTCTTTGGGCGTGGTTATTCCAGACATTACTTTCGAGCTGTCTAAGAAGAAAGAGCCAATGGCTCTGTTTAGCCCTTATGATGTAGAGCGCGAATATGGTAAGCCTTTCGCGGATGTTCCTATTACTGAGAACTACTACGATATGGTAAATAACCCTCGTATTAAGAAGACCTATATTAATCCACGTGACTTCTTCCGTACTATTGCCGAGATTCAGTTCGAATCTGGATATCCATATATCGTATTCGAAGATACTGTAAATAACGCAAATCCAATTGACGGACGCATTACTATGTCTAACCTGTGCTCGGAGATTCTTCAGGTGCAAGAAGCCAGCGTTTTGAATGAAGATTTGACTTTCGCTCACGTTGGTCGCGATATTTCCTGCAACCTCGGCTCCCTCAATATTGCCAAGACTATGGACGGCGGTTTGGGCGATAGCGTAGAACGCGCTATTTACGCGCTCTCCTCGGTAGCAGATCATACAAGCATCGAGTCTGTGCCGTCGATTAAGCGCGGAAACGACGAAGGTCATGCAATCGGTCTGGGTCAGATGAACCTGCACGGTTTCTTGGCTCGCGAGCGCATGTCTTATGGCTCGGAAGAAGCTTTGGACTTTACCGACATGTACTTTATGACCGTTGCGTACCACGCGTACAAGGCCAGCCATCAGATCGCTGTAGAGCGCGGTGAGAAGTTTAAGAGCTTTGATGCTTCTGATTACGTGAAGCCAGCAGGTCAGGGTAATTACTTTGATAAATATACCGATGGCTCGCGCAGTCTTGAACCTCGCACGCAGAAAATCAAGGATCTGTTTGAATGTTTCGGCATTCATATTCCAACAGTTGCTGATTGGGAAGAATTGCGTGACGCCATTCTTCGCGATGGTATTTATAATCAAAACTTGCAGGCAGTTCCTCCAACAGGTTCTATTTCCTACATTAATCACTCCACGAGTTCTATTCATCCTCTGGTGTCTAAGATTGAAATTCGTAAGGAAGGTAAGCTCGGTCGCGTCTACTACCCAGCTCCATACATGACCAACGACAATCTCGAGTATTACGACGATGCCTACGAGATTGGTTGGCAGAAGATTATCGATACGTATGCTGAGGCAACCCAGCATGTTGATCAGGGCTTGTCGCTTACCTTGTTCTTCCCAGATACCGCGACCACGCGCGACGTGAACAAGGCTCAGATTTACGCATGGCGCAAGGGTATTAAGACCTTGTACTACATTCGCATTCGCCAGGCTGCTTTGGAAGGTACCGAAGTAGAGGGCTGCGTCTCCTGCATGCTGTAAGCCGTTAAGATAAGAAATATTCACCACTGTAAGGAAAGATTATGGTTACTGTACCGATTTCTGTACCTCGTCAGCCATTAAAGCTGATTGACCGCGTGAGCGCGATCAACTGGAACCGCTTGGAAGATGAGAAAGATTTGGAAGTGTGGGATCGCTTGACCGGTAACTTCTGGTTGCCAGAAAAGGTTCCGATTTCTAATGATTTGCCATCTTGGAACGCGATGACTGAGGAAGAGCATACCCTCACGATGCGCGTGTTTACCGGTTTGACTCTGCTCGATACCATTCAGGGCACTGTGGGCGCTGTATCGCTGATTCCTGATGCTTTAACTCCTCATGAGGAAGCGGTATACACCAATATTTCTTTTATGGAGTCTGTGCACGCAAAGAGCTATTCGTCTATTTTCTCGACATTGGCTAGCACCAAGCAGATTGACGAAGCTTTTGCTTGGTCGGAGGAGAACAAGCATTTGCAGAAGAAGGCTTCTATTGTTTTGGATTATTACGAAGGTGACGATCCATTAAAACGCAAGGTGGCTTCTACTTTGCTGGAGTCCTTCTTGTTCTACTCGGGCTTCTACCTGCCAATGTATTTCTCCAGCCACGCAAAGTTGACCAATACGGCGGACGTTATTCGTCTGATTATTCGTGACGAAGCTGTGCACGGCTACTATATTGGCTACAAGTATCAGAAGGGCTTGGAGCTGGTAAGCCAGGAGAAGCGTGACGAACTCGAAGAGTACACTTACGACTTGCTCAACGAACTCTACGACAACGAAGCAGAATACACTGAAGATTTGTATTCTGGCGTAGGTTTGGTAGAAGACGTAGAAAAGTTCTTGCGTTACAACGCTAATAAGGCTTTGATGAACTTGGGGTATCCTGCACTCTTCCCAGCAGATGCTACGGACGTAAACCCAGCTATTATTGCATCGTTAAGCCCTAATGCAGACGAAAACCACGACTTCTTCTCGGGTTCTGGCTCGTCCTACGTAATGGGTAAGGCTGTAGAAACCGACGACGACGATTGGGACTTCTAAGTTCTGAATAATTCAGAGCAAGACACGCCCAATAGTGGATGTTTAAACCGCTGATTTTAGCGGAAAATTGAAAAGAGTTGCGACACGCCGCAAGTGAAAACTTGCGGCGGTCGCTGATTCGTGCAATACTATTCAAGTTGCCATCGACAAGATGGGAAAATCTTGGCGGATTTCCCAAGCGGTCAAAGGGAGCGGACTGTAAATCCGCCGGCTTCGCCTTCAGTGGTTCGAATCCACTATCCGCCACGCCTCGATAGCTCAGTGGTAGAGCACTTCCTTGGTAAGGAAGAGGTCGCGGGTCCAATTCCCGCTCGAGGCTCCATAGCGGGATAGCTCAGCTGGCTAGAGCGTACGACTCATAATCGTAAGGTCGAGAGTTCGAGTCTCTCTCTCGCTACAAAGACTGATTGTCCAAAGAAATTAATGGAAGGTGAACAATGGCAAAAAGCGCCGATATTCGTCCAGGCATTACGCTGGCGTGCACCGAATGCAAGGAACGTAACTACCAGACAACTAAGAATCGTCGTAACACACCAGATCGTTTGGAGCTCATGAAGTTCTGCCCACGAGATGGTCGTAAGACTCTCCACCGCGAGACTCGATAGACGTTATGAGGAAGCCCGGCTTGGCCGGGTTTTTTTATACCATAGAAACAATGCAGTGCACGTGACGGTGCGTGTGCTCAATACTGGTGGGTAGAGGAGTAACAATGGAGAAATCTCCACGTTTTTCAGATATTACAACAATGGCCGTGGGTGGGCGCATTGCTGAGTTTGTTGAGCCTGATTCCCGTCCAGGCTTCTTAGAAGCGATTATTATGGCTGACGTTATGGGGAAACCACTCTGTGTTATTGGCGGCGGTTCCAATATGCTCGTTTCTGATGATGATTTTGATGGAGTGGTTATTCGCGATGCTCGCCGTCAGATCTCCGTGCTTGACGAGGCAGCTCCTGTAGAAGAAGGCGCAGCACCTTTAACTCATGTGAGTGCAACTGCAGGTGTACATTGGGATGATTTTGTTGATTACTGTGTGCGTATGGGCTTAGCAGGTGTTGAAGCTCTTTCTGGTATTCCTGGAACTGTGGGAGCCAGTGTTGTGCAAAATATTGGCGCTTATGGTCAAGAAGTGTCGAGCGTAGTTTCGCGCGTAGAAGTATGGGATCGCGAAACAAAAACTGTTCGAACTTTGGGTTTAGAAGAGCTTGATTTCTCTTATCGTCACTCCGCGTTAAAAGATTCCATGTATGAAGCGGGTGCACATAGTGCTCCAACCAAATATTTCCCATCCCCTCGCTACATTGTGCTCGAAGTAACCTTTACGCTTACGCATTCCAGCATGAATACTGTGCAGATGGGGCAGTTGGCACGCGCTTTGAACGTTGAAGTGGGTGAAAGCTTCGATATTGCACAGATTCGCACAGCTGTGCTCAATATTCGCGCGAGTAAAGGAGTGGTGGAAGATCTTCACCGTTATGCTAATCCATGGATGGCGCATACTTTAGAAAGTGAACCGGATCTAAACGCTGCACCTCAAGAAGACCGCGATAAATATAGCTGCGGATCCTTCTTTATGAATCCAATTATTAGCAAAAATCAAGCTGAGAAGTTACCGCAAGATGCTCCATGTTTCGCTGCTATCGATGCTAATGGCAATCCGGCAGTCAAAACTTCAGCGGCATGGCTTATTCAGCATGCAGGGTTCGAGCCTGGATATCGCATACATGCGGGCAGTCAGGCATCGCTGTCTACCAAACATACTCTCGTACTTACTAATCGTGGGGGAGCGCAAACAAGCGATATCGTAGAACTTGCACGCGTCATCCGCGAGGGCGTGCGCGAGACGTATGGTATTACTCTCGTACCTGAACCTGTTTTTATCGGCGTGGAACTCGACTAAAGACGGTAGACTAAAAATATGACATACGTAATCGCTGAACCATGTGTAGATGTAAAAGATAAAGCCTGCGTGGACGAATGCCCTGTAGACTGTATTTACGAAGGTTCACGCACGTTGTATATTAATCCGAACGAGTGTGTGGATTGCGGTGCTTGCGAACCTGTATGTCCAACAGAAGCGATTTTCTACGAAGACGATTTACCAGATGACTGGGCATGGTATAAAGCTGTTGCTGATGATTACTTTGCAGAAGTTGGAGATTTTGGTGGAGCTATGGGAGCTGGTCCAATAGACCATGACCATGAGCTGGTAGCACAACTTCCATCTGACGTGAATGCTGAGTATCTGGCACAGAATTCATAGATGCTCTAAAGTCCGAAACTAATGGAGTCTTTTCCAAAACGCTTGCGAATATCGTCAAGCGTTTTTTCGGTTTTTATAGTATTTTTCTTGCTTTTCCGGATTGCTTGCGTATCTTGCCTATTGTCCGTGCTGGAAGGCGTTTTTGCGGTAGGGGAAGATGCAGGGGTATCAGCGTAATCATCAAAAATATCATCAAAACTCTGCTGAATAACAGTTGTGGCAGCATTCGATAAATGTGAAGTGCTAATGCCCGCCAAACGGATCTCTTGAGGAAGAAGCTGCGTATCAGAGGTGCTGGAACTGGAGCTCGTGTAGTCGGTGGAGTTCGTGGCATTAGTGGTGAAGGCGTTGCCGTCGGAGCTGGTAGAACTGGTATCGTAGGCAGTGTCGGAGGTGCCAGTGGAGCGAGGCAGAAGCGCGTCCATAAGATTCAAAGCATACTCGTAGAACTCATGAGCAGATTGTGATGGTCTGCTGAGAGTACGAGATTTGCTCACATAATGTAAATTTGCATATCGAAGTTTTACGGTAAGAGTTCGCGCCACAAGGCCGCGCTTGCGCAGCGTCGAGGCAGTGGAATCGCAACACTGCCAAAGCAGCCGTGAGACAACACGTGGATCGCGAGTATCGTACTCTAGCGTGCGCTCATGACCAATCGATTTTTCAGGTGCTCTGACCACTACATTGCGCTCATCAATGCCACGAGCAGCCAAGAACAGTGTATGTCCAATGATAGGAGATTTAACGGCTCTGATGACGTCTTGCTCGCGTAGCTGAGCAAGTTGCTTCACGGTGCTCACGCCGTAGTTATCGAGAGCTTTTTGTGTGGCAGGTCCCACGCCAGGAATAGCTCGCACAGGAAGCATATGCATGAATTCAATTGATTTATCTACGGGGATGAGCAACATGCCATTGGGTTTTGCATTCGTAGAAGCAAGTTTGGCGATTAACTTGTTAGAGGCAATACCCACGGAGCAAGTGAGTTGCAACCGTTCGAATACGGTTGAACGAATCCATTGAGCTATAGCCACTGGTGATTTCCACGTTAGCAGAGCAGATGAAACATCCATATAGCCTTCATCTACACTGACGTGTTCTACTTGATCTGTTACTTCCTCGAAAATGGCAAAAACCTGGGCAGACAAACTTTTATAGTAAGCCATGTCAACGGGAAGAAAAACACCCTGAGGGCACAATTGACGTGCTCGAGAAACTGGCATAGCGGAATTGACACCATATTTACGCGCCTCATAATTTGCTGCAGATACCACGGAACGAGCACCTGTGCCAATAATAATAGGTTTGCCTGCAAGATGAGGATTACGCTTGAGTTCACACGAGGCGTAGAAAGCATCCATGTCGATATGCAAAATAGTGCAACCTGAATCATCATGACCCCAGTCTTTCTTGGCGGCGGCGATTCGTGGTGCAGTACTCATAGCTTTTATTGTACCGGGGAGTGGGGTGGAGCAGCGAGTGGGGAGTTGGGAGTGTGGCGGAACGGGGGAAGGGGAGTGAGTGGAGGGTGGGGTTGGAGCGGGGAAAGGTGGGAAGCGGAGTTGGGATTGATATGTGGAGAGAGGACCGATACGAGCGGTGTTTATCGGTTGGGCTGAAGATGTTGCTGCGAGGAGTTAAGCGCGTTATAGAGTCCTCATCTGCAATTGTGAGACTACCAGAAAAGTAGCGTAAACTATATATGTGAAGAAAACGATAGTGAAACTGTTAAATACTTCGCCAGTTTTATGTGTGCTGGCTGTTCAAACCATTGCTATTTCTTGTGCTAACGAGATAAGTAAAATTGCATTCACACAGATTGAGCCGCTTCTTGTTTCTTGGTGGCGTATGGCTTTTACGGTGCTTATTATGGTGCTTTGGCGACGCCCATTTTCGATTCGTAAACGCGCAAACCTGCCTAAGGACGCCAAAACGTGGATAATTCTTGGCGCATTGGGAGTAGCTGTTGCTGGTATGAACGGCGTGTTTTACATTGCGATTAATACGCTGAACTCAGGTGTAGCAGTGGCTATCGAGTTTATTGGGCCTCTTGCGGTGGCGGTGTTCACTGGACGAACTTGGCGTGAGTACATGGGCGCATTCTTGGCTTTTGCGGGGTTGCTCACGCTCGCGGGTGCGGCTTTGTTCTCGGTGGGCCCTTCATCGATTCCAGGGCTTGTGGCTATTATTGCAAGTGGCGTGCTGTGGGGAATATATATTGTTTTGGGACGACATGTAGCCCATGGCTCGTCAGGGCTCGATAATTTAACGATTTCTTTATTGATTGGTTGGATTATTCAAAGCTGTTTTATTGGTTTTCCAGCAGTTAAAGCAGTGATTGTTCCGGCACAGTTTGCAACGTGGGCACGTGCTGATGGCGGATGGTTCAAATTACTCGTCCTTCTTTTTATTATGACTTTAGGCGCTTCTATTGTCTCGTATATTTTTGACCAAGTTTTAATGCGTCGCGTAAGTGTGAACCGTTTTTCTGTTATGCAGTCAGTACTGCCAGCAGTGAACCTGATTATCTCGATGTTCTTTGGTGACCGTCCAGGCGTTATGGATTTTGTAGGTGTAGGTATTATTGTTTTTGCGGTTATTATTAGTTTTTCCAGTGATAACGATCCACTTCCATCCCATGACCTTACATCTCGTCATCATGCAAAAATAACTGATGAAGAGGGAAATATAGAAACGATTGATGTGTTAGATTGAGAATTGTACACACCGATTTGCTCTATGCCAAAAAAATGATAAACTAGCAAAGTTGCATTAATTATCTTTGTAATTAGTCCAATGCCGGAGACGTGCCTGAGTGGCCGAAAGGGGCACCCTGCTAAGGTGTTAACTGCGTAAGCGGTTCAGGAGTTCGAATCTCCTCGTCTCCGCGTTTGGCTTTCAGAAGAAATTCTGAAAGCCTTTATTTTTACTTGTTAGCCGCTTGTTTTCAACGATTTTCGACTGTTGTGCTCATTCTAAGTTAGTTGCATAAGAGAGCATATGAGGAGGGGGAACTCAAGGGTGGGGAAAAAACTTTTGGGTTATATGACAAATATTGACCATGATGAAGTTTCACATGAAATTCTACGATGTATTACTACAAAGCCAATCGAGGAAGTAATCCAAATAAACCCTGATGAGGCTTCTCGACATTTGAAAAGTAATGACCGATCGATCTAAGTTCGGACAGCTCCGAACCCTTATATGTCGGTCTCACCTCTAAGTTTACGGATTAATACCGTGATCGTGCAGCGGTATAAGACATCAGACTGTAAATCTGACGCAGCTATTGCTACACAAGTTCGAATCTTGCTCACGGCACTAGAATTCCATATCCCGGTGTGAGGCTTTCTATCTTGAACGTGGACACAAGAATTGATTGCCCCAATAAGAAAAATAGGAGATGCTCGCACAATCACTGGGAAGTTGAGGAATCTCCTATTAATCGACTTGTAACCTATATTTCGAATCAGTAATGTGATTAGCGATACAGCTTTGCATCATTACTCATGAGGAAATATTGACATATGGACCACTCTAGGAGGCATAATCTCAACACTCGTACTCTTTTACAAGAGTTCTCAGTTGTGATATTATTCCTACTAACAGTAGCCCCCTAAGCCTCTTAATAATGCTCAAATCTGGGGGCTCTTTTTATTTACAGAGGTAATATGAAGTCAGCAAAAACCATCGATGAAATGATTAAACTTTTCGAAGATCGAGAGTTAATAATCGCTGATGAAGAGCATTTCCGTGACCTTTTGTATAACAACAATTATTATCGACTATCGGGATATTTTCGTGTATTTCAAATAGATCCATCGAATGGTGACAATAGGTTCATTGCTGGCACTACTGAGGAAGATTTCATCACTCCGTATATTCTTGATGCTAAGTTGAGAGCGTTGATTCTTCAAGGAATCAGTATCCTAGAGATTACTCTACGTTCCCGTTTTGCGTATGAAATAGCACAAGACGGGCATGCTTATGATTACGTGTCGTTATCGGCTTACAAGCATTTGGCGAAGAGGAAGACTTCTTCTTATCAAGAGAGACTAATACTAAAAATCAATGACTGGATAGAAAAATTTTCAGAGGTTTGTATTAGGCACTACCATGAAGTCGGGAAAGATATTCCCGTTTGGGCGGCTGTCGAAGTGCTGCCATTTGATACGGTTTCAAAGATGTTGTCTTCTCATATCGATTCGCAGGCGCTGAGACAAGTCTATAAATCAATAGGCTTACCTAAAAACCCGAGAATTGGGTCTAGCATTGTTCATGCGATGGTTTACCTTCGTAATTTGTGTGCTCACCATTCACGACTATGGAAACGAGAAACAATCATTTCAGTTCCTCATATTTCGTACGTTGAGGAAACAATTAATGGTATTTCTTATGAACAAAAATCCGTTGCGGCCTCTTTGATTCTTCTCATGCATATGGTGGATTTCATTAATCACAGCTCGGAATATTCTGAAGAAATTCTAAGTTTCTTAAGAGCAAATAATTCCTATGTCAACGGGTTAGCTACTCCTGTTCACTGGAAATAAAACTATCTTCTTTCAAGCACAAAATCTGAGGAACTACCTCTGCTAATTTACCCCAATCATCTGCAGAGTTTTTTGCCCTCTAAACTCGTTGTAGTTCAAACGCACGCGTGCACTTATCGGCACATCTTCGGTATTCCAAAGCAGTACTGGCGGGCAGCCAGGCATCTGCAACTTGAGGTGCTGTTGTTCTTTACCGATGCGGCTTATCTCAGTATCAGCAGGGAAAATAATCTCCATAATAGGGTAGTCAAAATTCTTGCCAAAAGGTGCCACACAATCTAAGAACTGCGTAATCTCATTCAGAGCAGTTGTATCCCACCAAGCAACGTCAATATCTGGACCGTCATCGCCAATCAATAACGCTGGCTCTTCCTCAAAATCAGAAGGAACGCGCACACCGTGCAATGCATCAACTAAAGCATCAAGGGGACCTGTAACGCCGCCGGCTCCTTGATGTCCTACGACCTTGAGGCCATCGCGGTCATTGAGCATATCGATAATTGGGTAAAAATCTGGCGAACGCATCGATCCCTCAACTTGCTTGCCGTGCGTGCGATCGTAGGCTACGTGAACCACAGCTGTGGGAAGTCCAGAAGCGTGCATCAATTTGCCGGCGAGCAAACCCAACATACCGCGAGGCGCGAGATCGGAAGAGCGTCGT
>ERZ507066.204-NODE-204-length-23616-cov-5.3586_pt1 | contig 23616 bp, 19 predicted proteins | sample MGYA00512866_ERZ507066 | MGnify/ENA metagenome assembly ERZ507066
AGTTCTTCTTGGCGCTGCTTTTAGCCTTTATACAGCACAATTGTCATTATTCATTTCAGCTGTAGCGATGGTTTTTGTATATTACTTCTACGAATCGGAACAGAATACTCGAAAGCAAGAACATTCTATTCGTAACTTTATTATTGTCCCAGCCGTGTTATGTATTCTGGGATACCTTCTGTATGCTCTTGTCAATAAACTGGCGCTCTTCTACTATCACACAGAAACAAGTGACTATGTGAAAGACCAAATACGTTGGGGAAAAGATGGGCTCAGAGTTATAGCAAGAAATATTATTCACCATGCTCAAAGCATGTATTTGGGCGAAAGAATTTATTATTCTGTAGCTTTTACATGCTTAGCCGCCTTTGTCCTTATTGGATTATGGATTAGATTCATACTAAAGAAAACCCCTGCTTCAGTTGCTCTTATTGCACTACCCCTTTTTATTTCTCCATTGCTAATGAACGTCTTGTTAGGTGGCATATCAAGCATTCGTACTGAGTATGTTTATGCTTATACCTTCGGGTTCTTCTTCATGACTGCCTATGAAATTGCAACTCAATCAACATTACGTGCACCTAAGACTGTTGCTGTTATATCTTGGATATTGTTATTTTCTGTAGGTTTCGTGCAAGGTTCAGTCTCAAATCGAATTTTCTACACAGAACAAGTTATTTACGAACAAGATGTACGATTAGCCGCTCAACTTGCTGAGCGTATCGGAGAGGTTGCTAATACAGAGCATCCTTCAGAACCAGTTGTCTACATCGGTACTCATACTGCCACTGGCAATGCAGATACTTACAAGAGTAATGATTTAGATCTCATCGGTAGATCCGTGATGGAAATTTCATTCAGTACAATGCATGGAGATTCGATCAAGAATCAATTTATGGGAACCCAAGGTTATAGCTTTGCGCTACCAAACGCCCAGCAAGAGAAGGAGGCAGAAAAAGTCGCGCAATCTATGCCACATTGGCCTGCTCAAGGAAGCGTGCAAAAAATCAATGGGATAATTATCGTTAACTTCTAAAATACACTAACTACACAATAGCTTGACCCCTGTTAAAGTTAACAGGGGTCAAGCTATTGTGTATCGGATTGAAAGATGGAATGAGAGCCCTTCACTTCCTAGATTTCTTCTTATAACAGAGGATTTCTCTCTTCAACAACCGAGTGCACTCATCAAATAGCTAAATACGGCTATTATTCGTATATCTTCATAAAACCAGTATTTTTTAAGTAATTCTTTCCAGCCGTAATATCGTATTGAATCAGCTTGTAATCTTCTAGCAACTGCTTGGTTTGCGCATCAGCCTGTGATACGTCCAAATAGTTACCTTCGTTATCCAAGTACAGAGCTTGACCATCAGGAATACGGCTCCATCCTTGAATCTTATTCACTACTGGAGGTTCCATTGCTGGAACTTTGGCGTGTAGTGCTGTTAAGAAGGCAATATATGGGCTCACCTTAGCGTTCAAGTGTTCAGCTAACTGAGCAGTAAAGAAGTTAGGCGAGGTATACGCGCTATTCGTCGCTTTCTCAACTGCCTGAGCATTATCCACACCAGACGCTTTATTCGACCAAATAAAATAATCAGTCTCATGCAAAGCTACAGAATTATTATCGTCCTTAGCAGCGCTCTTATAAACACCTGGCAGATGGTCACCGTAGAACACCACAGTAATTGGACGATTCAGCTTATCCAACTGTTCGAGGAATTCCTTAGTACATCCATCAGTATATTCCATGCCCTTGGCATAGGTTTCAATTGAGGATTTCTCGCTATCTTCTAACGGTGTACCTGTAGTGCTTTCTGCCTTAATTTCATTATTCGCATAATAATTCTTATATGGCATGTGGTTTTGCATGGTCACAACCTGATAGAAATGAGGGCTTTGATCAACCTTCTCCAAAGAATTCAAAATAGAGGTATACGTTGATTTATCAGACACATATGGAGAAGTACCCAACTTAGTAGTTGGAGAAATAAACAAAGGACCATCTAAAGTACTAAACTGCGAGAATCCAAAGCGTTTATACACCATATTACGCGAATACATATTCGACTGATACGGATGAAAAGCCAATGAAGCTTGCTCACCCCACAACTGATTAACACTCGCCGACCACTTTTGCGTAGGAACCAACTGCTGATACGGAGAACTCAAAGACGGAGCAAAATTACTCATCGACAAACCCGTCAACGCCATATACTCCAAATTAGCCGTACCACCACCATAACCAGACGACAACATCAAACCAGACGTCGTCTTCGACTTAAGCTCACGCACAAAAGGCATCACATCTTTACTCACCTTCAACCCCGGCACACGAGAGGGATCCGAGAAAGACTCCGACAAAATATAAATCACCGTCGAATCCTTCAAACGAGCACTGCGATGCACATTCAACTCCTGCGCATTATGCGCATAACGAGAAGCAATCTGCTTCATCATCTTCTCAGAATAACCAGCAGGCTTATCCATCACCTTCGGATTAAGCAAACGAGCAAAACTCACCGCCGTACCATTATTCTGCGCATCAATCTTAGAATCCCACAACTTTGGTGAGTCACCAAAGAATGTCAACATAGAATTCGACCACGAGCCCACAGACGCCATAGACATCACAAAAGCAAACAAGAAACTAAAAGCCACCACAGCAGCAACCACACGCTTCACCGAGCGCACAAGAAGCTTCCTACTACGAACAACGCTCTTTCTCGTATCTCTATGCCCAATAATCAAGAAAAAAGCAGTGCTAATCATAGCTAAAATAACAGCGCCCACAATAATCCATAAAGCATCATCAGGCATCCATCCTGCTAAGCTCCGTGCTTTACCGCCCGTCACGAAACCCAAATCAGAAGGAAGAATCGTTTCAGAACGCGACTCTAATTTAAAACGCTCAACAACAGTAATAAAAATACAAATATCAAGGAAAATTTGTGTGGCAAGCCAAAAACGGTTCACCAGCATAATCACAATAAAATACACCAAACCAGTAAGAAGAAACTCATTAACTACTTCAAACTTACCGAGGAAAATTTTACCAACAAATGCAAAAGAATTACTCACAGCGTTGGTATCGTTAATACCCCACTGCAAAATTACGATGGCAAAAAGATTGATTAGACAGAACCACGCGGCATAACTCCATGAGCTAAAATCATGACGCGAAAATGCACGTGATAACGCACGCATCATACTATTTTTTGATTCTTTACGCTTTTTCATACAATCACCATATTCTACCTAGACTTCAAAGGGTTTTCTCAACAACTCCCGCTGTGTATGTAAAAGTGCAGGACAGGCTCCTTATGCTTCCCTGCACCCTAGTTGCACACTGAGCTAAGCGTGCCACACATCTTTACCTTCAGCCTGTGCTTGAGCAATGTCTGCATTAAGCTGAGCTGCAGTATTTTCTACCTGACCAGTAATAAACTGTTCTACTAATGCGCGTGCTTCATGATCTTCATACTGTACTGCTGGAGACTTCATAAAGTAAGCGCTTGGAGCCAAAATAGGACCTCCTAAACCGCGATCCAACGCAATTTTTGCCGCACGAATAGCGTCAATAACCACGCCAGCGGAATTTGGAGAATCCCATACCTCAAGCTTATATTCCAAGCTCAAAGGAACATCACCAAAGGTCGTTCCCTCCAAACGAACAAAAGCAAACTTACGGTCGTCAAGCCATGCCACGTAATCGGAAGGACCAATATGAACGTTACGCTCCTCCATCTCGTGAGGAACAATTGAGGTTACAGCACGTGTTTTAGAAATCTTCTTAGATTCCAAACGGTCGCGTTGCAACATATTCATAAAGTCCATGTTGCCGCCCACATTCAACTGGTATGTGCGGTCAACGCGCACGCCACGGTCTTCGAAAAGGCGAGCTAAAGTACGGTGCGTAATAGTGGCACCCACCTGACTTTTAATATCGTCACCCACAATAGGAACGCCTGCATCACGGAATTTTTGCGCCCACTGCGGATCAGATGCAATAAATACTGGCAAACAGTTAACAAAAGCACATCCGGCTTCTATTGCTGCTGATGCATAGAATTTATCGGCTTCTTCCGAGCCGACGGGCAGATAGGAGACGAGCACATCAACGTGCTTATCTTTAAGTACCTGTGCCACATCCACTTCTGCTGCACTTGATTCATCAATCATTTCACGGTAATACGTGCCCAAACCGTCATAGGTTGGACCGCGCTGCACTTCTACACCTAGGGATGGAACCTGACTGAAAGTGTAGGTGTTGTTTTGGGAAGCAAAAATTGCCTCGCTTAAGTCAGAGCCTACTTTGGCGGCATCCACATCGAAGGCTGCTACGAATTCAATATCTCGAATACGGTATCCTCCGAAATTAGCATGCATAATGCCGGGGATTTTCTCATCATCCTGAGCGTTCTTGTAATATTCCACGCCCTGAACAAGTGATGACGCGCAGTTTCCCACGCCCGCAATGGCTACGCGAATGACCATTCAATTTCCTTACATTAACAATACTCTTCATGAAACTTGCCACATTCTAGCTTCCACTAGGTATTATGAGCCACCAGTTTCACGTCACTCAAAACGAGCAAGCTAGCGTCAATCTAGTTTCAAGCTTCACAAGTACGAGTACACTCATTACTCTTATTAAAGAGTACTAGGACTGTATGATAGTGCCACTATAGATGACGGCTTAGCACAATATATTCACCGAATGAACACAATGAAAATACTCTTATTCATGCGTTTATCGTGTGCTTATCATTGCGCTATCACCGCGCTATTACCAATCTTTCAACACGCGACCATCGCTTTATCGGCGCCCTACCACCGCTCTTTCATACATTATCGCCGTAGTATACATAAAGTTCTCAGTAAAAACTCAGAAAGCATGTTTTTGTGTAAAAGTAGCGTAAACGTCTTGCGCATTCTGCGGATTTTATCAACAGAATTCACGGATGAAGACTAGCCTTAGATGAATGGCTAGTAAGAAATCAAGCGATAAGACATCTCGCAGCGCCCGTAGCACGCGCAGTACTCATTCTACACGCTCTACAGCAGGTAGCCGCTCTACAGCGGTCAGCTCTCGTCCTCGCTCTCATCGTCGTACGGCAGCAAAAAAGCTCAAAAAGCGCCCTATTCTTAAATATCTTCTTTTTAGCTTTTTAGGATTATTTATTCTGGGCATAGGTGGTTTAAGCGTTGCTTATGCCATGATTAAAATTCCTAGCCCTGAATCGGTCGCGTTAAGTCAGAAAACAACCGTCTATTACAATGACGGAACTACGCCGATTGGCAGCTTTTCGCAGCAAAACCGTCAGATTATTCAATGCTCTACTCTGCCTGATTATGTGGGCAATGCTGTTGTTGCGTCCGAAAACCGCACGTTCTGGACCGATAGCGGTATCGATTTTAAGGGTATTGGACGAGCTCTGTTCAACAACATCACCACAGGTTCGCGTCAGGGTGGTTCAACTATTACGCAGCAATATGCGGAACGTTATTATTTAGGCGAAACAAAAAGTTATATGGGTAAGCTCAAAGAGGCATTACTCGCTCTGAAAATTGCTCAGACTCAAGATAAATCCACTGTTTTGTGCGGATATTTAAATACGATTTATTGGGGTCGTGGAGCTTATGGTATTCAGGCTGCTGCTCAAGCATACTTTGGAAAGAACGCTAAAGATTTAACTTCTTCCGAGGCAGCTATGTTAGCGGGGATTATTCCTGCTCCTTCTGTATGGGATCCTGCCGTAGATCAAACCGCAGCAACGAAACGTTTTAACCGCGTTATAAAGATTATGAAGGAAGACGGTTATATTAGTTCCGAGGATGCGAAGAACGCTCAATTCCCTGAAACCATTACTAATTCAACAACAGATGAATATGCTGGCGATAAAGGCTATCTGCTGACTATGGTGAAAAATGAGTTGATTAACACCGGTAAATTTACTGACGATCAGATTATGACCGGTGGTTATTCGATTGCGACTACGATTGATAAAGATAAGCAAGCGCAAATGCAAACTGTGGGCAATGGTGATGGAACTCTTCCTGAAACTGTTGAAGTAGGAGGTATGAGCGCGGACGTCGATACAGGCGAGATTTTGTCTATCTATAGCGGTCGCGATTACAATACGAAGCAGTTGAATAACGCCACGCAAGCGTACTATCAAGCTGGATCTACTATGAAGGCTTTCACCCTTATTGGAGCTGTGCAACAAGGCGTGAGCTTGAACACCATGTTTAATGGTAATTCTCCACGTTCGTTTGCAGGATTATCTAAACCTGTATCCAACTATGGAAACCAGAGTTTTGGCAATATTACGCTGACCCAGGCAACGGCGAACTCCGTGAATACTGTTTTTGTCGATCTCAATGAAAAAGTAACACCGCAAAAGACTGCTGAAATCGCACAACAAGCAGGAATAAAATCAAGTATTCAAAAAGATTCTCCGTATAATACCTTGGGTATTGATGCTGTGCATGTGAGTGAAATGGTTCAGGCGTATCAAACCATTGCTCACGATGGAGTAAAAAATACTTTGCACATTGTGCGATCTGTTACTTCCGCTAGCAGTGGTGATACGATTTATGCAGCAAGTACAAAAGGAAGTCAAGTTTTTGATTCCGATACAACAGCAGTAACAACGCAGGCTTTACATGCCGTTATTACATCGGGTACAGGCCGCGCTGCTCTAAGCGTGGGTAAGACTTTAGCAGGTAAATCTGGTACAGCAAATGACAGCACTGCTTTAAGTTTTGTTGGTTTTAGCCGTCATGTAGTGACCGGTTTTGCGATTTGGAATCCAAGTGATGACGGTCAAACGAATGAAGTGGTGCCAACTTTCGGCGCTTATGAAAACGGTACCGGTTACCCTGCTGTATTATTTGCTCGCTATATGAAGCAAGCCTTATCTGGTGTTGCTGATGAAGCCTTCCCTACTCCAAAAAATCAAGGAACTGTGGGCGGTTCTGATGGTTCTTGGGGATTAGGACGTTCTGTGCAACGTCAGGAGGCTCGTCGAGACGATGACTCTAAAGACACTAAGGACGATGACTCCTCGATACAAAAGTCTCCACAGAACAATACGCCACAAAATTCGCAAAACTCGAATAATAACGGTAACTCTTCTGAACAGAACGAGCAGTCGAATAATAATCAGCAAAACCAGCAGAATCAACAAAATCAAAATAAAAATCAACAGAATCAAAATCAAACGCCTGGCACGGGCGAGCCAACAAATAATTAAATAGAAAAAGGTCGGCCTCTCACTAGAGAAGCCGACCTTTCTTTTAGAATCTGTAATTTTTATCGAAGCGTGCGGTTCACAGCAGACAAAATAGCCTTCAGCGAGCTGGTAGTAATTGAGGAATCAATACCTACGCCCCAAATAATGCGATCTTCTGGAGCATCGCCAATCTGACATTCAACATACGAAGCTGCTACAGCATCTCCACCAGCGCTCAAAGCGTGTTCTGCATAATCAAGCACAGACACAGTAACGCCCAGCACAGAAATCGCATTCACAAAAGCAGCAATTGGACCGTTACCCACACCAGAAATCTGACGTATAGTTGGCTCGTCTTCACTTCCTGGCAAACCGTTATCTTGAATCTTCACCTTAATTACGGTATCTGGGCCAGAATCATCGGACATAATATTAGCGCCCAGCAGACGGTAACGTCCCCACACCTTCAGACCATCATCTGCCTGAGTATCGGCGAGGGCAGCATGCTTACCGCTCTCCTCCACAGGCAGATACTCGTCCTTGAACAGACGCCAAATATCTTCGTCCTTCACTTCACGCTTGGTCTGATCAGCATAACGCTGAACAACGCGATCGAACTCGACTTGCAAACGCTTAGGCAGATCAAGATTGTGATTAACCTTAAGTAGGTACGCCATGCCGCCCTTACCAGACTGCGAGTTTACACGAATAACTGCTTCGTAGGTGCCGCCCACATCCTTTGGATCGATAGGCAGATATGGAACTTGCCACAGGAAGCTATCCAGATCTGCGTTCTGCTCGGCAGCGGCAAGCTCGCGAGCTTCCATGCCCTTCTTGATTGCATCTTGATGAGAACCAGAGAAGGCTGTAAACACGAAGTTTCCAATATATGGATGACGCTCAGACAGCTCAATCTGATTGCAATATTCCACAATCTTGCGTACTTCGCGCAGATTGGAGAAATCAATCTGAGGATCGATGCCTTGAACGAGCAGATTCAAGCCCACAGTGCACAGATCCACATTACCAGTGCGTTCACCGTTGCCGAAAAGACAGCCTTCAACGCGATCTGCGCCAGCCAACAAAGCCAGCTCGGTTGCGGCTACTGCCATGCCTTCATCGTTGTGTGGGTGCAGGCTGAGCACAATAGACTCGCGGTTTGCTAAGTTGCGGTCGAGGAATTCAATCTGGTCGGCGAACACATTTGGTGTGGTCATTTCGACTGTGGCCGGGATATTGATGATCATAGGATGCTCTGGCGTTGGCTGAATAACGTCTACAACGGCATCACAGACTTCCAAAGCATACTCAGGTTCTGTTCCGGTGAAAGATTCTGGTGAGTACTCGTAGGAAATATCGATATTATCGGCTTCGCCTTCAAGTTCCTTGCACAGTTTCGCAGCATCCACTGCTAACTGCTTAATGCCTTCTTTTCCTTTGCGAAATACTACTTCGCGCTGGAGTACAGATGTGGAATTATAAAAGTGCACAATGGCGCGCTTGCAACCGCGCAGAGCCTCATATGTTTTGCGGATGAGATGTTCGCGGGCTTGTGTGAGTACGGCGATGGTGACGTCGTCGGGGATGAGATCGCGTTCGATGAGCATGCGAATGAAGTTGTAATCGGTTTCGGATGCCGATGGGAAGCCCACCTCAATCTCCTTGTATCCCATAGAAATCAGGAGGTTCCAAAAACGCAGTTTGCGTTCTGAATCCATTGGACTAACCAGAGATTGATTACCATCGCGAAGATCGACTGAACACCAGCGAGGAGCACGTTGCAGTTTCTTATCTGGCCATGTGCGCTGAGGATATTCGAAAGGAACCTGCTTATCGTAAGAAACATACTTGGTGTATGGCATACGACTTGGATGCTGAGGGCAGCCTACATAACGCTGCTTGGGCAATCGAGGATCGTTATTCCCACCATTTGAAGCTGCTGCCAGTGGTGCTAAGTCAAATACTGAATTAGTCATTGCCCTACCTTACGAATAACGAGTAATTATATGGTTATTATGTACGCAATTTCATGCATATGTTACGTGAAATTGTGTGTTCCATTGTACGGGCTAGGCTAGGAAAAAGACCGTCGTGTTCCGACATAAGAAATATTTTTCGCAATGTTATGAGAATGCTTTACGCCATAAAATGCGATAACGGGCTTCCTAAACGTCCTTCACAGAAGGCATTGCCCAACCAGGTATGACGCGAATTTGGCCATACAGCTCCTAAACGAGGAGAGTTCTGGCTAATCCATACGCTTGGCACGCGCCCATCAGCACTGCGCGAACCAATAAGGTTAAAACCGTTCTTATCTGTCAACCAATCAGGATGTTGGGTGGCAATAGCTAAACCTTCTTCTAAGGTCAGCGGCAATTTATTATCAGAGTCAATTAGTTTACGCGCAACGTCTGGTTCACGGTTGACGTACTTAGTTCCTGTATGCGGATCGCAGACGATATAAAAAGGCCCTTCAGGAGGTTCACAGCCTTCTTGAGGTAAAAAGCTAGCAATATCGCGCGGAGGCATAGTAGTAAAACCAGCGTTACGACCAACAGCAGTGCGCGCAATCAAAGATTCAGGGGAAACGAGTTCGCGGGTAGGAACCAACAGAATATTTTCGCCCAAATTTTCGTACTGATCCGTATTAAGTAGCGCTATAAGAGGCTGCGCTAAAGCTCGAAACTCTGCGTGGCTCAAATCTGCAACATCTGCATATCCTAATTCAACAAGGCGGTTCAATTGCTGGACCGCCTGTCGAGCTACTACGTTAAGAATTGCCATGCAATAAATTTTACACGCGATCTGCGAAGTGCTTGGAAACAACGACTTCAGCAATTTGGATAGCATTCAATGCTGCGCCCTTACGCAAATTGTCGTTGGTAATAAAGAAGCTTAAGCCCTTTTTGCCTTCTACAGACTGATCCTGACGGATGCGGCCCACAAAGCTTGGATCCTTACCCGCAGCCTCCTGAGGTGTTGGAATATCCATAAGCTCCACACCTAGAGCATCAGCTAAGACTTCTCGAGCCATGTCTGGAGTAACATCATGTTCGAACTCAGCTTGAATGCTCATGCCATGAGACGTAAAGACTCCCACGCGCACACAGGTGCATGCAGCAAGCAGGCCTGGAATATGCAGAATCTTGCGGCTTTCATTGCGCCACTTCTGCTCCTCATCCGTCTCCTCACTACCGTCATCCACAATCGCCCCAATAAACGGCACAGCGTTGAATGCAATTGTCTTCACAATCTTAGTAGGCTCAGGGAATGCAATAGCCGAGCCATCGAACACAAGCTGGTCTGCTCCTTGGTCAAGAGCTGCCTTAGCCTCATTAACCAGCTGCAGCACACCATCACGCCCCGCGCCAGCAACAGCTTGGTACGAAGATGCCACCAAACGCTTCAATCCAAAATTATCGTGCAATACCTTCACCGCAGGCATAGCCGCCATCGTGGTGCAGTTAGGATTTGCAATAATACGGCTTGGCACATCGTTCAAATCTTCTGGATTAACCTCAGCCACAACCAAAGGAACATCATCATGCATACGCCATTGCGAAGAATTGTCAATAACGTAGGCGCCAGCTTCAGCGAAACGAGGAGCCCATATTTTAGAGGTGCCACCACCAGCGGAAAAAATAGCAATATCAATGCCGCTTAAATCTGCGGTAGCCACATCTTCTACTACCACATCATGGCCTTCAAAGTTCAACACCTGACCTGCTGAGCGAGCAGATGCCAAGAAACGCAAGTCTTTAATTGGGAAGTTGCGCTCAGCCAAAATGGAACGCATCACCATGCCCACCTGACCGGTAGCTCCCAAAACAGCGAGATTTACGCCTTTTTCGTTAATCTGTACCATTAGCGACCAGTACCTCCATAAACAACAGCTTCAATAGTTTGCGCGTCCAAACCAAATGCTGTGTGTACGCTGCGCACAGCGGTGGTTAAGTCTTCCAGTGGAACAACAGCTGAAATGCGAATTTCCGAGGTGGAAATCATCAGCACATTAATCGACTCATCAGACAGTGCCTGGAAGAAGCGAGCGGTAATGCCCGAATGTGTTTTCATGCCCACGCCTACCAGCGAAATCTTACCAATCTGCGTATTGACGTCAGCAGTCTTGTATTCCAACTCGTCTTTGTGTGTGTCAATGAATTCCTGCACCTTACGCAGCTGCGATTCAGGGAAGGTAATGGAAATATCTGCCACAGCATGATCAGGATCTGTGGCAGCCAAGGCCTGCACAATAATGTCGATATTAATGCCAGCTTCAGCTAAACCATTAAACACTGCGGTTACGCGACCAGGACGGTCTGGAATACCGCGCAATGTTACCATTGCTTCGCTGCTATCATGAGCGATACCAGAGATAATAGGAGCCTCTGGTCCGGTCATGTCTGGGAAAATATCACCAATTGATGTTTCTGCCATGAGATCTCCTTGTACTAATCTCGGTTTGGAATGGAATCTAAATCTGCATATGTGCCCAGCACAATAGTTCCCTTACGCTTAGAGAAGGAGCTGCGCACATGAATAGGCATCTGGAAACGGCGAGCGTATTCTACGCAACGCAAAGCCAAAACTTTCGACCCCGATGCTGCCATTTCCAAAATCGCATCATACGTAATGGATTCAATGCGCTGAGCTGTTGGCACAATACGAGGATCTGCTGTGAACACGCCGTCAACATCCGTGTAAATCTCGCACACATCTGCACCCAAAGCCACAGCTAAAGCAACTGCAGATGTATCGGATCCACCGCGCCCCAAAGTAGTAGCGTCACCTCGTGAATTAACGCCTTGGAAGCCTGCGACAATAGCAATTTCGCCATTGCCAATCGCTGCCTTCACACGGTCTGGCTTAACAGCACGAATATGAGCAGCTCCATACTGAGTATCGGTCATGAAACCAGCCTGAGATCCTGTAAAGGAATGCGCTTTCTCGCCTTGTGCGTGAATAGCCATTGCAAGCAAAGACATGGAAATACGCTCACCTGCAGTCATGAGCATATCCATCTCACGTGCAGGAGGATTCGAGTCGATGCTCAGAGCCTGATCAATGAGTTCATCTGTGGTGTCTCCCATCGCGGAGACCACAACTACTACATCATTACCTTTTTTCTGAGTTTCGATAATACGGCGAGCAACGCGCTTAATAGATTCTGCGTCCGCTACGGAAGAACCGCCATACTTCTGTACTATAAGAGCCACATCAATCCCATCTGATTGAAACCGTGATTGAAATCTGTTGGTAGTTTTATCTTACGCAACTGTATTGATTTCTCCCATGTTTTGCATGCGCTATAGCCAGCTGGTGAGATAACGCCATATTTTTTAGCAACTTTTGATTGCGCTGGACCATAGTTCGCTCGGCGAGCGCTTACGTTTGCGATAGACCAACGCCACGTAACGCTTATACGCTGCGCCTTCCTGCGAGCGCGCGTCCTAAGGTTATTTCATCGGCATATTCAAGGTCTGCTCCGACTGGAAGACCGCTGGCAAGACGAGTTATTTTTATGCCCACTGGTTCAAGCAGTCTACTCAAATATGTTGTTGTGGCTTCGCCTTCAATATCTGGGTTGAGAGCCAAAATCACTTCTTGAATACCTTGATTATCTGCCTCACTGTGCGCGTGACTTAAGTTCTGCTCATTTCCCTCTGAGATATGAGCACTTTGTGCAGCATTTTCTGCCTCCTGCATGCGACGCACAAGAGCAGCAATATTCAAATCTTGAGGAGCAACATTAGCCATAGGGTTAATAGCACCACCCAGAACGTGATACACCCCGCGGAATTCATGCGTGCGTTCAATACTCATCACATCTTTAGGCTCTTGAACCACACAAATAGTGGTATGGTCACGTCGAGGATCCGCACATATTGAACAAAGACTCTTTTCGCACACATTGCCACATATTTCGCAGAAACGCACGCGTTCGCGCATGTCGATAATGGCTTGAGCGAGCTCTTGAGCTTGCGATTCCTCTACAGACAGCAGATGAAAAGCAATGCGCTGCGCTCCTTTTGGACCAATACCTGGAAGCTTGGCAAAATCATCTATGAGCGTTTGGATTGCTCCATCATAGGTGCTTGGCACGTATTTTCTCCTCTTGTATTCTTTCTCTCATGCTTCTTAGGCTGCGTTTGCTTTTGACGAGGTTCTGCTCGGTAAGCGTTATACTGCTTTACTGCGCTTTGGCAGGATTGCGTTCATCGTCTGCAGCAAATTCAACGGTTTTTTTCGCGTTAAAAATCTTCTCAATATCCTGAACACTGAGCGTAGCTTGAGATTCTAATTGCTCATCATCCATAGAATACTGATCGTCTTCAGCGCTCACTTGCGGCTCAGGATGGGCAGCAGAGGTCTGCTCTATAGCAGGCTTCTCGGTTTGCTCAGCTGCGCGCACAACAGCAACTTCCTCATTATTCCCGACATTATTCCTGCGCGCGTAATGCACAGCGTTAGTGTTGCCCACACTCGCATGCTCCTGAGGCACGTCCTGCGTCTCAGCGAGAACTGAGCTGTCCCCATGCATAAAATAATCAAGAGAGGCATCATCAGCCTTATCAGCCATTTTTTTAGCAGAATCCTCAGTCTGTGTAGCTTGCGCATATGCAGCAGCGTTCTGCTCTTGTGCTAAGCCTGTATCTTCTTGACCATAGGAATGATTGCTAACCTCGTTAGCCCAAGGATCTATGCTGTTGCCTGTTGACGTGCCTACTGGTGAAGCATTCTGCTCAGCAGCATGGTCAGAGTTATCTGCGTCAGCATCCTGGTTACCTCGCGCTGGCTTATCTGAACTATCTCCTGCATGTGTGCCATTGCTCATAGTGCGCATATTGGCTAATGCTGCTTGGGCAGCCATTTGTGCTACTTGAGCTTTTACCTGTGCACGCTGAGCCGGTGTTAAATTACGCAATGGCGTAACCGTTTGACCGTCAGCTGTTCGCGGCGCAGGAGCCACAGCTACCGGAGCTCCATAATGCTCTGCAAGTTTTGCATTGAGAATTTTCTGCAATGTTGTTTCGCCCAGCACTGGTTCACTCGATACGGCCAGACCGAAGGCATGCTGACTTAATGGATTAGCAAAGGTCAGCATCATAAGATGACGTCCTGCGCGTTCCTGCAACTGCACCTGTGGAATGTGCTCGCTGCTTACCACAGAGCGAATCTTTTGCGGTAAGCATTGTATGAGAATATCCCACTGTTTTTGAGCTTCGTCAGGATTGAGGCTGACTGATGGCGCAGGTTTTGGCACTGGCGCTGATACTGGCGTTGGTTTCACCTGTACTTCAGGAATTTCAGTAGCCTGATTCTGCTGTACTGAAGAAGATACAATCTGTTCAGCAGGAGACTCGTGAACGCTTTGAGATTGCGGCGCAGATTGCGCTTGCTGAGTAGCTCTTGCCCTCGCACGTGGGGACAGCGCCTGTTGATTTTGCTCAGATTGAGCAAGTCGCGCTGAGCTAGACGCCGGTGCACTTGGAGCTGCAGATGCTGCTACTGTGTGCATCGGTTGTTCAGCAACCAGAAGCTGTGCAGCTAAAAGTTCCAAGCGCATGCGCGGAGACATAGTTCCGCTCATAGAAGCTAAAGCAGTGTTAATGCGCTGAGCCATAAGGTCAAGCTGATGCAAGTTAAGACGCTCCACTTGGTGTTGCATATCCTGAGTAACCTGCTCAGGTTGTCCAATATTTAAGGCTGATTCAGCTTCTCGTCCAGCAATAGCTAAAACAAGCAAATCGCGCACATAGGCGAGTAAATCTTCCACAAATTTTCGTGGATCAAAACCGCCCGTTACTACTTTTTCAATAACGCCATACAGATCTGAACCATTACGCTCAATAATCGCGTTCATGGCATCGCGAATAAGACCATCAGGCGTGAAACCAAGCAGTGCCACAGAATCAGAATAGGTAATAGTTCCATCAATGGAGCCCACCATCAGCTGATCGAGCACGGACAAGGTATCACGCATAGATCCACCGCCCGCGCGCATGGCTAGCTTGAGCACACCAGCTTCCGGCTGAATACCTTCTTTTTCACACACACTTTCCAAATATGGTCCCATCACCTCTGGTGGAACCAATCGGAATGGATAATGATGTGTACGCGAACGAATAGTACCAATAACTTTATCTGGCTCAGTTGTGGCAAAAATAAACATCACATGCTCAGGTGGCTCTTCCACAATTTTCAGAAGTGCATTAAATGCGCTTCCAGTTACCATATGAGCTTCATCCAGAATAAAAATCTTGTAACGGTCACGTGCTGGAGCGAAAGTTGCTCGTTCACGCAATTCACGTGCATCATCAACACTGCCGTGGCTAGCCGCATCGATTTCCACCACATCAATAGATCCTGGACCACTCGTCGATAAGTCTTTGCAGCTCTCGCATTCACCGCATGGATGCGAGGTTGGACCGTTCACACAGTTAATACAACGTGCCAGAATACGCGCTGATGACGTTTTACCACAACCGCGAGGTCCCGAAAAAAGGTAGGCATGTGTAAGCTTACCCTCATCTAATGCGCGAGATAATGGTCGCGTAACATGATCTTGCCCAATAACTCCATCGAAAGTATCAGGCCTGTAACGTCGATACAGTGCTAATGCCATGGCTCTAGGCTACCTATTTCTTGGGACACATTGTGCTGGACCTGCACGCGCTAGCGCACGTGGGTGAGGAAGAAACTCCACCCGCGGAATTCCTTCTACTGCAACTTGCACATCTTCACCGTCTACGGTACACGATGCAAGTTTAAAATCATCATTATTCAGCTTTGCGCTTGCCTGTGCGCATGGTGAGCCTCGTGAAGATGCTGATTCAGATAAAGTACGTATTTGCTGCTCGAAAGCAGCATCTAGTGCTATCTGCTGTGCATATGTATGTGCTTGGGACTGGCAAATGAGATAACTTCCCGCACACACAATTATGCTTGCCAACATGCTCACAAGCCCCACAATAACAAGACCGAGCACAGTGCCTGAACCAGAATCTGCTTGTTTTAACCACCTCACACATCGATTTTTATTCCAACCATTCATGACGACTTCCTTGGGCTTGACCAACAACTGTAAAAGGAAGATGAGCATGCCCCAACGCAGCTACTGGGCAGGTTGTGCGAATGTCGAAAGATTCTTTTGCCCATAGCACTTTCACCTGAGTATTCACGCCTGCGCTACGTTGGGCAACGCGAATAGCTTCTCGCTGTGCTGTGCTTGTAGAGGCACCAGCTTGTTCAGACAGAATAACACTGTATGCAGCTTGTCGAGCAGCATCATGGCAATCCAATTGCACCATAACAATTCGCGTCATGCTTAGCACAAGTACGGCTACCGCTACGACAGTCGGAAACACAACAGCAAATTCAGCGGTGACCGCGCCACCATCATGAGCAGTGATGACATGGGTCACCTGCTGAAAAGCTGCACGCACTGCGTAGTGCGCTTTATACCATAGAGAGCGCATTGGTAATCAACTGCGATATGAGGGAACGAATAGCATCTGATTTGAGCAGAGCAACCAGGATTCCTGCGAAACTTGTTGCACCTACAAGAACAATTGCATATTCTGCTGTAGCCATTCCATCATCGGATGCACTCAGAGCACGAGTACTGCGTTGCAGGAAAGACTGCAAATGGAGGAATGAGTGAATCATCATAGTTTGTATAGTATCTTTCATAATTATCCTTTGTTTCGTTAAGTGAAGATCAAACTCTGAAGAGTTTGTAATTTCTATTGTGGAATGTGAAACTGAAAAATCAGGTATCACAATGTACATGTGAACCAATGTGAATAACCGTGTCGCAGCTGCTTCTTTGTCCACCCTTATCCACTCAAACCAAACCATGAAGAGAGCAGAGGAATAACCGTGAGCAGAACAAAACCAGGTAAGAAACATAAACCGAGAGGCAGTAAAATACCCACAGCTAGCTCATGCGAGGCATAACTAACGGCTATGTTTTCGTTATCACGCAATTGTTCTATTGCATTTTCAATACGCAATGAAGGCGATACTCCTCGTTTATATGCTGGCTCTAAAACATCATGCATAATGCTGAGCACACTATATCCCCGTGTAAGATACGGCTTCCACACATAATCCCAATCTTGTGCAGACATCAAGCCTTGCGCAATATCTTGCAGAGCCTTCCCCTGCTCATTGCTCAGCACACATCCCACTGTGCGTAAAGCCGCGGGTAAAGATGCTCCTTGCTGCAAACAGCTTTCTAGCATTTCCAGCACGAGCTCAGGGCTAAAATCATGCGCGCGGTCAATGCCGGAGCCTCTAACCAGCTGATGGATTCGGTGAATGAACAACAACATCATCATCTCCTTCTTCGTTGAAGCGTCATAAATTGAGGCATAAGTGACGGCTGCGTTGCTTTCTCGAAACGTTTAAGCAAAGCCTTCATCCACGCTAAACCGGCGGCATATAAGGTCACAGACAAAGCGATACATCCCCAACCCAGGGGCGAAGACGTCATAAAAACAAAGCTATCTACTCCGCTTAGGCTGCTCACCAAGAAGGTAAAAAGAGGTAAGGCAAGCAAAACACGAATAGTCATACGAGCAACAGCAGTGGCATCTGTTCTTCGTTGGCTGCGTTGCTCGTGACGGCGAATATCTTCATGCAATATTTCTAGGCACTGAGCAGTGGAACAGCCTGCCATTTCGCTGAGCTTGCATACAGCACAGAGCTGATGTACAAAAGCATCTTCAGTCACATACTGACGAAAAGAGCTTGGATGCACTGTTGTGTGTACTAGTCTGCGCATTAAATAATCATCAATCATTACTTGGGTATGCGGTCTATGACTCAGCTGTGCACAGGCTTCATACAGTGATGCTCCTGCTTTCAGTATTGCTATCAGGCTAACAATAAGTTCTGTAGGAGTATAACGAGAAGAAGACGCTTGCTCGACTGATTGAAGCGCATAGCAAGCTCGCCAGTATTGCGTACTCTTCATGGTAAGGTTGCTCCAATTCGAGAGAATTCGATGGTTGAATCCGCATTAAGACTATCTTCATCTAGAGCGGGCACTAGGTTTTCGCACCACTGCTCAAAATCTTTACTGTTGTGCGGCTCATGTTTACCGTCCCAAGAGCTGAGGCGCTCTCCATATAGTTTCCCCTCATCCGAGACGCGTAGCCGTCCAATATGAGAAATATGTCGTCTTGTTTCTGTGCGTTCAATATGAATAACGAGGTCGAAGGCTCCTGCAGCTAATAAAGACATAGCAGGAACAGAAATATGGGCGAGTAAACCTAAAGTACACAGTCTTGAGGGAAGCCGTTCCAAACTATCTGCATGTATGGTAGCGATTGATCCGCGATGACCGGAATTGAGGGCACGCAATAAATCAGCTATTTCTTCTCCGCGGCATTCGCCTAGCACAATCCTATCGGGTCGCATACGCACTGTTGCCCGCACTAAACTGCTTAAGCTTACTTCTCCAGCACCTTCCGCATTAGCGTCTCGCACAACAAGTGATTCTCTATTCATATGCGCGCTGTGTTCTAATTCGTGAATTTCTTCGACCATAACAACACGTTCATCATCAGGAATAGCGGATAGTAAGGCTTTTACAAAAGTGGTTTTACCCGCTCCTGTTCCTCCACAGATAAGAATAGATTTTTTGCTGGCAATAATCCGATGGAAAAGAACGGTCCATTCACGAGGAAACATGCCTTGCTCCCCTAGTTGCTCCAGAGTGCTCAAATTATTATGGGGTAATCTAATCGATAAAGATGCTCCTTGAGGAACGATAGGTGCTAAAACAGCGTGCACACGTACTCCATCGTGAGAAGAAGCATCAGCTATAGGGCAGGCATCATCTAAACGTTTTCCTAAGCTAGCACATAGTTGAATAGCAAAATCACGTACAGCAGATGGACTGAGCCTGCCAATGTCGAGACTGCGTTCAACCATACCGTAGCCTTTATCTACCCATACTCGCCCATCACTTGTTACGGCAATATCTGTTACCCCATTTTCGTCAGCGAAAACAGATAGTGGACCTAGAAGCATAGTTGTCATGCCACTCTCCTTCCTCGCGTATTTCTGTGTGTGGTACCAGATTTATCGGGGCTATTCGTCAGGCAATATTCGCGAATGAATGCTTGTAATACTCGTTCATATTCAGGCTTTGCTTGTGGAAGAGGCCAGCCCTGAGCATCGCTACGAGTTATACGGGGATCGCTGGGAAGAGAACCATATATGCGAGCGTGAAGAAAATCTTCTACTTGTGCAACTGACATATGGCTGTTTCGTTTGCGTGTTTTACTTACTAACTTATTTATCGAGCAAGCGGATTCGAATAGTAGCGCAGACTCACAGTCGGAAAAATGCGGATGCATATTGTGGCGCATACATTCCAACAGCACAGAGCAGCGAGCAATACCTAAGGTTGTGCACTGCATAAGAATAACGGGAATAATGGTCAGTTGAGCTCGGGTGGATTTCCACGCAGCAATAACTTTATTGGGCACAGTGCGTCCGCAATCGCAAATAATAATATCGCTGTGCACACTGGCAGCTTCAAAAACTGCTTTTATCTCCCACCATTGAGTATCTCGATTTTCCCACGGGGAATACGGTAAAAGAGGTATGCCGTCCCATTGAATCAGTTCGTTCAGAAAACCTTCAGCATCAATAGACCCCAGTGGCGCTTGAATATTATGCCAGCGCAGACCTTCCTGTTCTTCGCATCCAGCAAGCACATCAAGACCGCCACCGGAAAAATCCACATCGATAACGCATGTGCGTAAACCTTCGTGCGCGCACAGTCGAGCTAACTGCAGGGCACAAGTACTTGCACCTAAGCCTCCGCTAGCACCCACAATAGGAAGAAGGATTACCGATGAGACCGCCGTTGCGGGAGCCGCCGTTGTAGGCGGCATAGTCAGTTTGTGCTCCTCGCCCTGCGTGCGTGCTGAGGACGTTGAGAACACTGAGTGTTGTGGCGAATAATAGTGAGTCATATTTCTACTGTGGAGCATATAAACTCAGAAATCCATGTGAGAGGAATATGTGAACCAATGTGAAAACACGCCGAGTTATCCACATAAATTCAGTACTCTTCTATGAACTGCACAGAATCAAACATTTCTAGATTTTTTCACTCATAGAGTGAGCAAAAATATTCATACTTTCGCTCAACATCAGAAGTAAATTTTCAATTGTGAAGATTCCCATTTTTCTTCATAAAAAATAGCCAAAATATTTGGCAAAATAACGGTAAAGAGTGCATAATAAAAGTACCAAGAACAAAACTTAAGAGTGGAGCCCACACATGTAGCAGCCACGGAAGAGCTGAATGAGTAGGGCGGACGAACAGACTTTACCGCCAGAACAATGAAGTTGTGCAGAGATTCCACTAAGTACTTGGTAAATACCGACCCCTTCGGGGGTCGGTATTTTTATGTTTTCACCCCACACCAACTTCCGAAATTCATCAAGGAATTCATAAAGGAACGCATAAAGAAACTCATAAAGTTAAAAAGTCAGGCAACCTAATAGACTAGAGCTATGGTGCAACAATTTACTGGTCCGAGCAAGCAAATACTTCGCAATCAAATTGCTGAGCATATTGCAGAAACCGAAAAAGAAGATAAGTATTCCGCTCTTACCGCGGATTACAAACCACTGCCCGACGATCGTTTCTACGATCGCGAGCTCAGCTGGCTTAAATTTAATAAGCGCGTTTTGGAATTAGCTCAAGACGAGACACTTCCTTTACTGGAACGCACGAATTTCGAAGCTATTTTTGCTAGCAATCTCGATGAATTCTTTATGGTGCGTGTAGCAGGTCTCAAACGCCGCATTAATTCTGGTATTGCTGTGCCAAGTGCAAGTGGTTTAAGCGCTCGTCAGCAGTTGCGAGAACTGACTGAGGGCGCGCATCGTCTGCAAGACGAGCATGCACACTACTTCAAAGACACTTTGCTTCCTGCTTTAGAGAAGGAACATATAGTCATGCTCAAGTGGGCAGATCTTACTCCTTCTGAGCAAGAAAAACTTACTAAAGTCTATCGCCGCTATATTTTCCCGGTACTTACTCCTTTGGCGGTTGATCCAGCACACCCATTCCCTTATATTTCCGGTAATTCGTTGAATCTGGCTGTATTAGTAGAGAATGCAGCAAGCGGTAAAACTCATTTTGCTCGCGTGAAAATTCCAGATAATTTACCTCGTCTCTACCCAGTAGACCGCTTAACCAATGAGAATGCACCACTTGATGATCAGGCAGAGCGTCGCCATGGTTTTATTACTACGGAAAACCTTGTGCTCAGCCACATCGAAACGCTTTTCCCAGGAATGACGATTAAGGAAGCACGCGCTTTCCGTTTAACTCGTAACGAAGATATTGACGTTGAAGAAGATGATGCAGAAAACCTGCTCAATGCTATGGAGCGAGAGCTTCTGCGTCGTCGTTTTGGACCTCCTATTCGTTTGGAGCTCTCGGATGTTACGAGCCCTTATCTCAGTAAGGTACTCATTACTCAGCTGGGGGTCGATGAATCTGAAGTTTATCGTTTGCCAGCTCCGCTGGACTTAACCTGCCTGTTTGAATTACACGGCATTGACCGTCCAGATTTGAAGTATAAGTCCTTTATTCCAACAACGAACCGACAGATTGCTCAGGTAGAGACCAGTCGTGCGCAAGATATTTTTGCTGCAATCCGCGAAAACGATATTTTGCTGCACCATCCATACGACTCCTTCTCTACCTCTGTGCAGGCATTCTTAGAGCAAGCCGCGAACGATCCGAAGGTTCTTGCCATTAAGCAAACCTTGTATCGAACCTCCGGTAATTCGCCGATTATTGATGCTTTGATTGACGCTGCTCATGCTGGCAAACAGGTTTTGGCTTTGGTAGAAATTAAAGCTCGATTTGATGAAGAAGCCAATATTGCGTGGGCTCGTAAGCTTGAACGCGCGGGCGTGCACGTGGTGTATGGCATTGTGGGTTTGAAGACTCATTCCAAACTGTCGATGGTGGTGCGCAGCGAGAACGATGGTTTGCGCCGTTACTGCCATATTGGAACGGGTAATTACAATCCAAAGACCGCACGTATGTATACGGATATGGGTTTGCTCACCTGCGATCCTGTAGTTGGTCAAGATTTAACACGCTTGTTTAACCAGCTGTCTGGATATGCTCCAAAATCGAGTTTCCATCGTTTGCTTGTGGCTCCTCGAACCATTCGTACTGGCCTTATTGAGCGCATTCAGCGCGAAGAACAGGCAGCCCGCGACGGTAAAGAAGCATGGATTAAGATTAAGGTTAATTCCCTTGTCGATGAAAAGTGCATTGATGCTTTGTATCGCGCTAGCCAAGCAGGAGTAAAAATCGATATTGTTGAACGCGGCATTTGCGCTCTAAAGCCTGGCGTTCCTGGTCTTAGCGACACTATTCGTGTACGCTCTATTTTGGGGCGTTTCCTAGAGCATAGTCGCATCTTTGCTTTTGCTAACTCTCAAGGTCCGCAAATTGGTGAAGGTCCTATGAGCGGTCCTGAAGTATGGATTGGCTCTGCAGACTTGATGCACCGCAATCTCGACCGTCGAGTTGAAGCATTGGTTCGCATCACAGATCCTGCACAAATTCAGGAACTGCTCGACTATATCGATACGCAAATGTCTGATGCAACAAGTTCGTGGCACATGTTGTCAGACGGTTCGTATGAGCGTCACAGCACAGATGAACAAGGCAATCCTTTGCAAGATAGCCAATCATTACTCATCGAACAACACACACGTCGTAAGCGTTCATAAACAATATGGCATCACGAAGTATTCAAGCGGCTGGCTCGGTGGTCTATCGCACTACCGAGTTCGGTCAATTGCGCGTATGCGTTATTCATCGTCCGCGCTATAACGATTGGAGTTTTCCTAAAGGGAAGCTCGACGCTGATGAATCTTTAATTCATGCTGCTGTGCGTGAAACTGCTGAGGAAACAGGTGTTCATATTGTTCTTCAAGCACCTTTGGCGCGTATATCGTATGTTCTAGGTGCTGATAATTCTGATGCCGTGGTCTCAAACAAAAAAGCTCGCACAGGCGTAAAGAAATATGTCAGTTATTGGATAGCTCGCGATATTCCTGAGCATATGCTCAACGCGCGTTCAGCGAGCTTTGGTCAGATAATCCATCGTACCGTCAACGAAACAGATGAGATACGCTGGCTCAGTATTGATGATGCCTTAAATTTACTGACGCGAGCAGACGATAAAAATATTTTACTTGATTTTTCTCGCCGCGTTTCAGCGCATCAACAGCATAGCTGCACGCTTATTATTGCTCGCCAAGCAAGCGCCATATCGAAGAAAAAATGGGACGGCTAGATCGGAAGAGCACA